>Ga0307515_10000220_pt1 | contig 141509 bp, 148 predicted proteins | sample 17_EM_MG_FD_194513 | JGI IMG/M metagenome (GOLD analysis project Ga0307515, IMG submission 194513) | Populus trichocarpa ectomycorrhiza microbial communities from riparian zone in the Pacific Northwest, United States - 17_EM | ecosystem: Host-associated > Plants > Roots > Unclassified... | reverse complement strand
GAACTCAAATACTTAATTGGAGCCAAAGTTGTAGGAACCGTAAAATGGAACCGCGGTCCGGTTCTAACCCGTCCCCGAACCCGGTGGGTACCCCTGTTTTCCGGGTAACAACCCGGACTGGACCATCTGGTCCGGTTCCAAACCCGGACTGCAGCCGGGTAACCCGGAACCGTTGCTAACACTACTCTTTACCATTGTCTTGCTCTATATCAGATTCAATGTCTGGCGCACATTCGTCTTTGCTGTCATTTGGAATATCCAGGTCCCCATGCCAGTTAAGCCAATATTCGGTGTCCGAAATCCTTTCAGGTGCGCTATCCTCACCACTTCAATAAGATGACGGTTGATTCGTCTGATTAGGCGGACTTTCAATATTTGGGTTCGTCCTCTGGGGAGGTCCTTTGCAGAGAAAGCCGGTGGCAAAGGAGATCTTTCTGACAATTTAAATGCAGCCGCACCATCATGGTGAAATAGTGACCAACATGCTTTGATGATCTCTTCCGTGTCCGAAATGTATCCCACTGCGGTCATCTGTTTGTTTTGGGCACGAGATTTCTTCTGTGTAGCACGTAGGTTTTGGCTGCCCTGCAACATCTCCAGGAAGTCATAAACCTTGGCCATTCAGTGCGATTTCATTTGCTCCGCCTCTTTCTTCATTTCCGAGTCTTTTTCTGTGTTCGTGGTATCCAATGCTGAGTCAGCATGCACCAAAATCCAGTTATTGGATGGAGTCACACTGCGTTACAATGACTTTTGCGGGCAGGGTCCCGCTGGTGGTTTTTGACTGCCTCCAGCCAATAACATCCCGCCCAAGTGAAAAACTGTCCTCCACTCCGACACCATGTGGTATGATAGAGAATATGTCGCGCGACACATTGGAGAGATCAGTGTACTTTGAGTGCATTTCCTCCTGTTGGCGCCACCAGTTGGTTATGTCTGGTATCCAAAATGTACTCCTAATCTCCATTGCGTCGGAGTCGTAATCATCACGATCTGGATTAATTTGCCCTCAGTTCTTTGGTGCTTCAGGCGGTGAATTCAAATAGAGCCTGGCAGCTGTCAGGAAGCATGCTGCGTGATCGCTTCATCCGGGTGTCGTTTCAGCCACATTGTTAGGCTTCAAATAATCATCATCATCACTGGACAAATCATATGGATCAAAGGATGATTGACCGGATCCTGAGGCCGTTGTGGAGGGGACGAGATTGCTGCTCAGGACGTTTTCAGGTTTATTGACTGGTACACATTGATGTTTGGCAGAGTATTCGTTCACCACATCCTTCAGAAAGGCCTCTTGGTAATGGGTAGTATAGGATGTCTCGTTGTCAAGATTAATATCCATTCCCTCGTCCGACGTCCTGAACGATCGCAACTTCCGGAATGGATCGAGGATATGTGCAGAAACAACAAGCATACCTGTCAATGGGGTCACTTCAGCATAATATTTGGACAGATTCTGTCGAGCTAACTTCACGGTGAAGAACATGTTGTTATAGACTGTTATAACGTGATACAATGTGACTGTATGCCTCTTCGACATCCACAGGGTCCAATATCAGAATGGCCTCGATACTTCCAAGACATACTTGACAATTGTATATTCATGCAGTGTTGTGAAGAGTGGCCAGTAATCACTGTATTTTGGATTTTGGAGCCACTCGCGGGTGAATATGCATAATCGGTAGGCTCGCAGAAGCAACTCTAGCGTCGAGTTCCAACGTGTCATCACATCCATAATCGGTAGTACTGCAATGCGGACTTTGGCTTTTTGACAGTCTATGGACTCGTTTCAATGAGATGGTGTCAGCGTACTCAATACAGCACGCATTCTCTGCTATATGAAGGTCAGTTTCAGGACATTTAAAATATTTCAAAATACGTACCTTTTCAATTATCTTTGCTAAACGTGGTCTCATGGCCGACAACTTGTTGATTCTAGCATCGCCCTCTCTTCGCTGTCTTTGACTCTGCCCAATATCTATGCTTTCATTCTCTCCAAATTGCTGATCGCGCTCATGGGCTTCCCAAGATTTGGTGCGGCCTTTTCCACCGAGACTGCTCATGAATGCACCCAACGTCAGCTGTATGACGTGCGCCATGCATGGTATGTGGTATTTCAATGCAGGCCACTCAGTTCCGGAGTCCTCAAGTGTTGATTGCATCTTGCGTGTCATTGAGTGATTTGACGAAGCATTATCACTCGTAATTCCAACCAAACGGCCATCGGTAAGCTCAAAACCATCAAGCACGTCCTTCAAATACACGGCTATCCTTGCTCCAGTATGTTGGTCATTGAACTATCATTCCTGATTAGCTTTTGAAACCGGAAATGAACAGGAGATCAACTTCATCGAAAGCGAGTTGTTCTTCACGCAATGCCCAATTTTGATCCGCATAGTAAGTAATGACTGACCTTATGCCGAGTTTGCTGGTTGATGTCCCTCCATCCAAAGCTGAACTAACTTTATTTCATGGTGGCAATTGCTTCTTAATTGCATCCACGGTCAGTGCTTATTCCCTCCGGCAAATGTTGGCAAGGGTTATGGCGGATGGCAGCACCAGGTCACTATGTCATGCTGTATATGACTATCGTAGCTCGAGATTTGATATAGCATTCCAGCGATCATGAGCCAAAACAAATCCTAACATGAGGTAGTGATTCCCCATGTCTTGGTGCATTTCGAAGGCTTCATAGTCCTTAGCTACCGGTTTGGAACGTTTTGTCAGTCATTTCAATCGATATGGATTAAGTGGGATGTTAAATATGAATTTGCTCTGCAAATTTACTATTATAAATCCTCGACTTCCTTGCTTCTTCAGGATGGCCAATGATGTTTCATCAACCGTTGAACAAGTCAATTCAGTGACTTCCTACTCGATTAACTCATTTAACTTTGCGATGTGAGCTTTTGCCAGCACGTGTCTCCCCATGGAGCTGGTCCCATGTTCTGATTGATGGCGAAGAACTTGATGACAAACGATGCATATGATTCCAGGGTTGCTGGTCTCCTCAATTCCGCAGTGCAAATCAAATCACCATGGAGACGCATGTCTAGTATTATTCCGAGCAATCGGACGTTTTGCGCCTACATTCATCGCAGCCCACCACACATCGAAGATGATTTGTAATGTAAGTTTGCTCAAATCATGAATAAAGACATGTTCATTTTTGGAACAGATTATCACCTCTAGCAAAGAGGTATTCAAAGATTTTGAATCTGACATGGCCATAGGAATTAGACCGTTTGGTATTGCGACTTGAGAGACAGCGCAAAGGAATGTTATAGTTAAGGAGAATGTGGATTCTTAAATATTGACTCTAGAGCTACAAGCAAAAAAATCAGATCTGTGAGACATTGCATACATATTTGTGAAGTTGTATACAAGGACATATTGCAAAGACTGACCGCGTAAAACACAATTTAGGAACAGCACAATGCACCTCATTTCTGTGTAGCTTGTTGAGCCTCCACAGAAATTGGTGACGCTCCGTGGGCCCTCAATTTTAGGAGGCGGACTCGATATCGTCACTAGCATTTTTGCCGACAAAGGCTGCCGGTGGGTTGATTGTGGGTTAGTTGCATTCCATTGCCCTTAGAGTATCCAAGATGCAAGATCAAAAATTGTTGATGCTCCATTGATGCTGATTTTCGGACATAGTTACGATGTTGTCGCAAGCATATATGCCTAGAACGACGGCCAATTGTACAATTATGGAACAATGTGGTCGCACAGCCCCATTAATTTTGACGATGCAAGGCCTAATATCGTTGACCCTCCAGTGACACTCATTTTCAGGGCAGAGTTAAGATGTCGTCGACAGCAATTTTGCCTAGAAACGAGGCCGACAGTTCGATTATGGATTAATGTCACCGCACAGCCGTTGGATTTTCCAAGATACCAGGCCAAAAGGTGTTGACGCTCCGTTGACAATCATTTTTTGGACATATTTGCGATGTTATCGTAACGATTTTTGCCTAGAAAGGCAGCCAGTAGTACAAGTATGGGTTAATATCGCCGTACAGTGTTTGGATTTTCCAAGATGCTATGCCATAAGTTGTTGACACTCTGTTGACGCTCATTTTTACGACATGGTAGCATTGTTATTGCAACCATCATTGCCTAGAAAAGAGGCCGATTGTTTGATTATGAAACAATGTTGTTGCACAGCCCGTTGATTTTCCAACATGCAATGCCTAAAATCGTTGACGCTCCGTTGACGCTCATATTTAAGATATAGCAGCGATGTTGTCAGAACCATTTTTGCCTAGAAAGGCGGCCGGTAGTATGATTATGGGTCAATATCGCCGTAAAGCCCATGAATTTTGCAAGATGCAAGGCCAGAAGTCATTGATACTCCGTTGACGCACATTTTTAGGACATAGTAGCATTGTGATCGCAATCATTTTTGCCCAGAAAGGTGGCCGATAGTTTGATTATGGATGAATGTGTTTGCAAAGCCTTTTGATTTTCCAAGATGCAATGCCAAAAATCATTGACGCTCTGTTGACGCTCAGATTGATCGCATTGAAACAGCTTTCGTACAGTCAATGGCTGAAAGCAACGAATCCTATATGCATTAGTAACATGCAATATTGCCTTTGTAAGTTTTGTATTTCGCATCAAGGATCTTTGGTACCTCTCAATGACTGATCAACCTCTATTCACGTTATCTGAGTGAGAGATGACATGACCCTAACACATTCCTGCGTTTTCGGCCGGCAATTGACGGCATGTAAATCATTTAACTAGATTTTGGTAAATATACCTCAACTTCCTCACCTTTCCTCATCCAGCTCCTTCTCTTTGAGTTCCATGACGTATGATAAGCAATTTTGAATATCTCAACAATGTGCACCAGGTTTGTGCGGAGAGTTATGCAGTTGGATACGTGGACAAATGCAGCATGACGGACGTCATTCAGGCAGATTCCTTTTGAGCACTGACCACTCTTTCTATCACTCGTATGACATCAGTCACCCAACTTGTGTTAGTATATTTCGTCACAAAGATAGCTTTTCCTTGCTCACTTAGCAGTAATCAGCAAACAGAAATCGAATGTGTTGGCCGTCTTAAAGCCTAATTTGGATTGTAGACCTTTCGCTTGGTGTGTTCGACCCTTGCACATGCACAGACAAATTATCATGTCCCACTATTTGGTCACTGAAAACAAGAAACAGCTGACACGAAGCAAAATTGATACACAAATTGCATTTCACAGAGATATGACGTCAAACATACTAATTTGCCTATTTATTCCTCCGCTGACGCAGGAGCCGGCACCATGTCTTCATCCGAATCAGATTTCTTTATGGTGATTAGCTGGGGAGGGAATAAGGAGGGGTAAAAGCTTACAGGATCAACAGGCTTCGCTATCAGCGACAGTGGCGAATCGGGCCCTGCGGCGGGCGCAAGCGCGGGTATACCCGTGTGTCACTGCAGTTTCACACAACCTAGCCTCATATGACTACTTCCTAGTCGAGAAGTCCCTTGCGGCATTTGCGATAATCCAGGGACAATATCAAGACACTCCATAAGCTCCCGGAATGTTGTCTGTGTAGGTGCCGCTGTATCATCATCGGTTTGCGGTTGAACGACTGCTGGAACCCATAGATGGAATGTGCTGTACTTCTTGTCGGATTCCCGGAAGTAGTCGGCTGCATCCTCCCATCCCAGTTGTGTCAATTGGTCAAGCTTCATCTGCGTCTGCAGTGATCCCTCCGTGCGCTGCTGCACCATTTTGGCGATTGTGCCCATCCCCCAGCTGGGTTTGTCATCTTCGCTAAGCTGGCCCTGCTCTCTCTGTTTATCGTCCTCATCTTCCCATTCCTCCCCATCATCGGAACTTGCGATATCACTCAGACTATCTCCAATGGGAACCATCATCTCATGAAACATTTCTTTGGGCTCGCTGGTCGTCAATCCCGTGCTTTCCGTGGCGTCCGCATCTTCCTGCTCCTGCCTGAATGCTGCGTCTGCGTCTTTAACTCGCTTTTTTGCACCAGCAGTTTCTCTCTCATCATAATCCTCAATCCATTTCTCATTCTCTTCATTGTGTAGGAAGTGCATTTCCCGTTGTTTCTCGGCCGCAAGCTTCTTTTGGATCGCAAACTGCGCAATGCCCTAAGGGCTCGGACTCTTTCTGCTTCCAAGCTGCTCCTGCCTTCATTTGCTTGATGATGTTGTTGGGTGGACCACTTTGTCGATTTGCCATATTTGCACGCCGGAAGAGGCGAATAGTTCTTTTTTGGAGCATTGAACATCATTGTTTTTGTTGACTTTGTTGTTGGGCGAGATGTTGGATGTTGCAAGATATGGACAATATGGAGGCAAGCTGCGTCTTTTATGTCAAGGTTGGTACGTTTACTCATCTTGAACAAAGCACAATCTCACTTCTGACTGTCAATAAATTAGAAATAGTTAAGCTAACTGTACAACATGACTTGATTGTTAGCATCAGTTTCATGTATTATCCTGGGGATCATTTGAGACAAACATCAGCAGACGTCCTTTCCCTTGAACACTATTTTATTAATATCAGACAATAATGCAATTTCGGCTGTCGTAAACTGCAATTGATCCCTGTTAACAAACACACAACAATGGACCGACATATTGCACATCCCGGGGAGGTGGGAAACCCCTGCTACTTGCAGCCATAATCAGCAGGATTCATGTTGAGTATAACGATCATGTTGGCTGCTGCTTACTCCATTCTCACATGAAGCTAACTATATAGTCCTCAGGGCTTCCCACGGCTTTTCGTTATCATCTTCCTCTCCTATTCCACACCACCAAATGACGGATACATAACCACCTCAGCCGAGTGAGAGCGGATCTATATCCAGCCGATTGGCGGGCGCTACATCAAATACGGCAATCACTCGCACACAGCAAGAATGCAGACACCAGTTGGTCCACTGTGACACTGCCAATGTAGCCACCAAACATATGACCCAGGATGCACATTTAAAAATTGTCCGTAAGACTGGAAGCAGCCAGAATAACAAGCAGCATGCAGTTGGATGTGGGTATATCCATATCGAGGTAAAGAGCCGTCAACTAACAGTATAACATACAGTGGGTGTCTGTAGAGAGTTACATGACCAATTCATCGCTTGCCGTAACGGGAAACCTCCATGGTCGACATACGCATTTGTCCACACAGTCTGCGAAATCGAACTTCATCATGTCCTCAGCTCAAGGAGTTCCACGGATGAATTTGCTGATAAGCATCGCCGTGAGTGGACAAAACAGGCTTTAATCACCATAGAGGAGGCTACGGAAGAATATATGGTAAAGGTAATTGCCGAATCTCATTGTTAGAAGCAGCAACCAATTCCTTGTAGGTTTTCAATATGTCTGCTACTATGGCAAGGCAAGGAAGTCGGGTACAGATGGAACAGTCCGACATGTGCCTGGCCCTGAATATGGCCATACTGGCCGATGAAGGGTTTTCGCGCGCCACAATAGGGGAAACACAATACCTCATCAAGATACGTCGTGCCAAGGTCAGAGAAGAGAACAAGCGGGATGTTGAGTCTCCCAGAGATGAAATGGTGAAGGCTGCGATAGACTGCTATCCGGCTATGCTCCGTCAAAACCACACGTCCAGATGCCCTCCTTGCCAAAATGGCACTGCAAGCAATCGGCAGACACGCTGGAGACGCAAATGAACAGGTGCACCTCCACCCGCCCAAAACAGACAATGCCACCTCTTCCCGGCACGCCACCCACACCAACCGGTAACAATTCCGGAGCGCAACGTTCCCAAATCGTCAATTTGCTGGCCGGATATGCGTATTCACATACATCTCTTCCCTGTGCTGAATTGTTCAATCTTGATGCATCTGCCCAGGATAGCCAGCACGATACAGATTTTGATCCAGATACGCTGACTAATGAAGGAACATCCACTGCTTGGTACACTATCTGTTGTGTGGTAATGCAGCTAACATCAATTTTGAAGACCAGAGCTGCCTGTTGAGCGAACCCGCAAGTGATGATGAGCATTGATCGAAAGGCACGGGATTTTGGAGATTATTATTATATATTTATATGTATTATCAAAGAACAATGTAGTGATTAAAATGGAAGTAAATTAATACGCTAGACAGGCTGCCAAATCAATGTGAATGATGGACTATGCCAAATCAAATGATTGCATATTGTGGATACACCTGGGGCAAAATGAATGTCAACGGAGCGTGAACAATTTTAGGTCATGTAAGTCTGGTAATTGAATATTGATTTGGTCATGGTTATACATAATCGAGGTATTGGCTGCCTTTATAGGCAAACATTATAACGACACGCTCCCTACCTCATCTCGAAAATGAGCATCAATGGAGCATCAACAATTTTCAGTCATCCGTCCTGGGTAATCGCACCGCCAATTCATTTCATTCAGTCATAAAGGAATTTCTGGATGCGTTTATAGGCAAAACAGATTGGAATACCCTCCCTGCCCCATCCTGAAAATGAGCGTCAACAGAGCGTCAATGATTTTTAGTCCTGTGTCCTGGGTAATCACACTGCCGATAGGTTGTAGCCAGTCATAAAGGAATTTTTGGCCTCCTTTGTAGGCAGAACAGATTGTGATACCCTCCCTGCCCCATCTTGAAAATGGGTATCAACAGAGCGTCGACGATGTTTGGTCATGCCTCCTGGGTGATCACACTGCCGATAGGTTGCAGTCAGTTATACAGGAATGTTTGGCCGCCATTATAGGCAAAACAGATCGCAATACCCTCCCTGCCCCATCTCGGAAATGAGCGTCAACAGAGTGTCAAAGAGTTTTGGTCGTGCATCCTGGGTAATCACCCCGCCGAGAGGTTGCAGTCAGTTACAAAGGAATTTTTGGCCACCTTTATAGGCAAAACAGATTACGATTCCCTCCCTGCCTAATCATGACAATGAGCGTCAACGGAGTGTCAACAATTATTGGTGGTGTATCTTGGGTAATCTGAAGGGTGATAGGTTGTATATAGTCATAAAGGGAGTATAGGCTGCCTTGATAGGCAAAGAGAAAGTGAAATGCCCCCTGCCCCATCTTGAAAATGAGCATCAACGGAGTGTCAACGATTGTTGACCTTCCATCATGGTTACTCACTGTGCGATGTGGCCGTTATGGTCTATATACATTGTTTTGACTGTATTTATATGTTAAAAGGCTCAAGAATACTTAGTGGTAGCTGTGTAAATGAAATAAGTTGTTATTGTCCTAGAGGATGTGGTGGGAATATCCCGTACATAGCTGCCTATAAAGGCTGCCATATCCTTGTTTATGGATGCTTGTGATCAAGCGCCACTCATATTACCAAAGATGCAAGACCAAAAATTGTTGACGCTCAATTGATGCTCATTTTCAGGATGTGATAGGGCGTGTGAGTCTGTTCGATTTGCTCATGAGGGTGGCCAATACATGGAAAATTTACCGCAACATACCATCGTCAATCATTGATAATCAACAGTAGCATATCTGAATGCAACCATAAATGTGAAACCTGAAACGCAGAACTGGAGATTGGAACCAATGGGTCTAGCCAAACCCGGCAAAACAGGTGGGTTGATGGGTGCGGGTCAGGTTTGGCCCGCCATGAGTCAGCGGGTCGGGCTTTTGGACGGGTCTGGAACTGAACAGACCTGTTTTTGAGGTCCAAACCCGGACTGCTGGCGCGTTGCCTGGAGCCATTGCTAACACTAATCACCACCATCACCACCATCACCATTGCCACCATCACCATCACCACCATAACCATCACCACCATCAGATATTTTACTCTTAGATTATTCCTCTATGAGCTGTACGTAATACACCCCTGCCAACACTCAGTGAAGCAAGATCCACCACTACATGCGAACCCAAATCCACTACTACAAGCAAAGACAGATCCACTGCCAGTTTGGTTCCAGCAAATGCAGATCCACTGTTTCCAGCAAAGCCCAATCCTTTCATACCAGCGAGTCCAAATCCACTGCTACCAGCAAAGCCAGATCTACCAGATCCAATGCTTCTTGCATGCTTATGGCACATCCAGATCTACTGCTACCAGTGATGCCAGTTTCATCCCTACCAGCAAGGTCAGATCCACCCCTACCTGGTTGCTCCCACCGATGTCAGACCCACTGCATCTTGGCTTCTTCCACTGTGTCCAGATCCACTGCTACCAGTGAAGCCAGTTTCACCGCTACCAGCGAAGTTGAATCCACCGCTACCAGCTTGCTCCCAGCAAAGCCTGATCTAATGATTCTTGCCAGCTCATAACAAGTCCAGATTCTCTGCTACCAGTGAAGCCACTGTATCCACTCCTACCAGCGTGCTTCCAGTGTGTACAGATCCACTGCAACCAGCGAAGCTAGTTTCACCCCTACCAGCGAAGCCAGATCTAATATTACCAGGTTGCTCCCAGTGAAGCCAGATCCAAAGCTTCTTGCCAGCTCATAGCAAGTCCAGATTCTCTGCTACCAGCGAAGCCACATCCACTCCTACCAGCATGCTTCCAGCAAGTCCAGTTCTACTGCTCACAGCAAAGCCAGATCGACCCCTACTAATGAAGCCAGATCCATCTCTATCTGTATTCTCCTAGCAAAGCCAGATCCATAGTATCTTGCCAGCACCTAGCGAACCCAGATCCAGCAAACCTAGATCGATCCCTACCAGCGAACCCAAATCCACTCATAACTGAATGAACCTAGTGAAGTCTGCTCCCGAGCTTCTCGCCAGCTCCATACAAGTCCAGATTTCTTGCTAACAGCAAAGCCAGATTGTCAAAGAGGTGAGTGTGAGCATGTCAGAGCAGTGAGACCAAGTATGTCTGAGCTTTAAAAGGGAGTATGTCAGAGTTGTGAGACCAAGCATATCAGATGTGAAAGTGAACATGTCAGAGTTGTAGGAGCAAGATTGTCAGAGTCGTGATCAGAGTGAGCATGACAGAGTGGTTGTACAGTGGCGTGTGATCGAGTAGTCGAGTGTGTGCGGGCGTATGCAAAAGTGTGTCTATTGCATTGTGTAACGAGACATGTCGCATCGACATAAGGTCGATCCATGACTAATGGCACTAACTACTAAAAAGGCAAGTTACATTATAGTCCTTGGCATAGTGATATCCGTACTCGCAATCAGCTCAACACTCCTCCAGGACGGCAATCACGTCCGTTTTGAACAAAAAACAGTAAACAAAGGAGAAGAGGAGCCAATCAAACATCGTAGATCTCCTCGAAACGAACGAGCCCAATGAAGTTACTTTCCCATGCCTTTCCCGAAGTCATTTCGAATTCCAATTACGACCCCATTTCCGTGACCATTTCCAAGACCATTTCCATGCATATCGAGGCCATTTCCAAGACCATTTCCAATGCCAATCCCAAGTCCATTTCCGAGTCCAATTCCGATCATTCCCATCGCAGCACACTACTTCAACAAGGCGGGCTTCCGCGGTGGCAGTGTGAGACAGTTGGCGAGCATCTCAGCAGTCGGTACGTAGCTCAACTCGATCTCTCCATCTCTAGCCATATCTGCCGCAACATAGTACTTGGTTGCGATGTGTGCAACTGCAGTTCCGCAGTAGATTCTGTTCTTGATGCTCGCGATCAGAGACTGTGAATTGGAGAACACATGAGGGGTAGTCAGGATGCCAAGCTCATTCAAGAGATGCGAGATCTGTGTGAGTCTCATGCTGCCTACTCCAAAGGCATAGCATTCGGCATCGGTCATGGACTGGGCAGTCGACTAGTGTTTTCTTGATCTCCAGTCAACCGCTTCTCCGAAGGCGATGACCAGTCCACTTGTCAATTTATAGTCATCCGGGCATCCAGCATAGTCCGAATTGACATATCATCCAAGTGCGCCTTCTCCTTCTCCTCCGCATGCTCCTCCCAATGCTCCTCCGAAACGCAGTCGCCAGTCCTTCATGCCGTTGAGGTACCGAAACATGCGCTTCAGAGCTACCATATGCTCATTGCTCGGGTCATGATTGAGCCGGCTGAGAACTCCAATGGCATGTGCCATATCAGGCCAAGTGGGGGTCATCACGTACATACGGTTTCCGATCATCGATTGGTATATGGTCGGATTGGAGGCTTCTTCGTCAGGCTTCTCCCTGTGAAGCTTCATCACCATTGGCATGGCCACTGGACTGGACTCATCCATTCTGAACTTCGCTAAGATCATCCAAATGTAGCTGTGCTGATGGATGTCAATTGTGTGATGATCCCGATTGCGTTCGATGTTGATGCTGAGATAGAAGGAGACACTCCCAAGATCATGCATCCAGAACCTCTTCTTCATCTGATGCTTGATCTGCCCAATACAGCCCTCGTTAGTAATGATGAGGAGATCATCGACTCAAATAACGACCGTGGCAACAACTCTGCCTTGATCCATATCATGGAGCACCACCAGTCCTCCATCAACGCTGGATGCCACAAACCAGATCGAGATCACGAAGTCCTTAAAAGTGCCGTACCAAATATCCGAAGACTGTTTCAGGCCATAAAGAGACTTTCTCAAGCGGAGTACCATCTTCTGCGAAGTATTTGTTAATCTTGGATTGTTATATTGGCTCCCAGTTTGGACCAAACGAAAATATCCCTGGGGCAGGTGCATTGAGATCTCTTCTTCTGAGTCAACTCCCAAGAAAGCCGTGCATACATCCATGTGATAGATCTCAAGATCATACATGGCAGCGATTGCAAGTGCCAGCCTAACATGGCCCAAGCGAGCAGTCGGTGCATACGTAGCCTGGCAGTTGATGTCCTCAATTTGGTGATTTCCTCCACAGACTAGCCTGGCCTTGAACTGCTGCACATTGCATGCTCCATCGCGCTTGATCTTGAATACCCAGTGACTTGGCAAAGCCTTTCTCCCTTCCAGGAGCTCCACGACATCTCCAAAGACTTGATGCTGACCAATTGCATCTAACTCTTCTTTCATCGCTGTATCCCATTTCTCGGCAAGCGGAGACTCAGTTGCTGCGCTGTAAGAGGCAGGATCGATCCCATCCTCGTGATCGTCAGAGATTGCAGCTGCAGCATAGATACGAATCATATCTCCGAATTCCTCATCTTTGAGAGCCAATTGTGCAGACTGTACCAATGTATTCTTCCCAGCGCGGTTTCAGTGACTACCTTCAGCCGGCGGCTTCCATGCATATCCAAGTGACGTCTCAAGGCCAGCCAATTCTCGTGACTTCTTCTTTGACTTTGGAGTATCCGGAGGTGAATCATCGTCCAATGGTTCCACCGTTTAACCTTTGGAATTTCCATCTCTGGTTGGCGGCTTGTCGATTGACTGTGAGGTTTCAGATTGGTTCGGGGTGGGTGTGGGTGCAATGATGACATCTCTATAGAAGTGCTCGTTCAAGATCGCTTCAGCTGCAGCATTCGGTGCTCTGTACCACTTCCCTTCTCTGAATACCACATCTCTGGAGCGGTGAAGCGTCTTGTCCAATGGGTCGTACACAAAGTACTGTTAAGTCGATATGCTGTACCCAACGAATATGCCAGGAGGTACTCTGTAATCCAGCTTCTGTCGTTTCTCTTTCGGAATGTGCACGAAGGCCAAGCATCCGAACACACGGGGATGCTTGAAAGTTGGCTTCCTCCCATGCCAGGCCTCGTATGGAGTCTAGCCGACTATGGATCGCGTCTGAGTGCAGTTCTTGAGATGAACCGCCACTGAGGCTGGAAACGCCCAGTACATCTTCGAAAGTCCGGCATCATCCAGCAGGCATTGTACGGGCTCCATGATCGTGCAGTTCGCCCGTTCGACGACTCCATTAGACTGAGGTGAATAGGGTGTAGTTGTGTCCTTTATTATGCCCTCTGATTTGAGGTATTCTGCGAACTTCTTGGAGGTATACTTACCGCCTCCATCTGTACGAAATCACTTCACTTGCTTTCCCGACTCCTTTTCTCTAAGAGCCTTCCATTCTTTGGATTTTTCCATGGCTTCCAACTTGTACTTCAATATGTACTCATCCATCTGCTGCGTGGCATCGTTGATGAAGAGCAGCATATATCCACTTCCTCCGATGGCTGGTTCTAGTGGACCGTATTTGTCCGAGTGCTCAAGCTGCAAAGGCTCTGTGGCATGGGAAGTCGTGGGAGTGAAGAGCTTTCGACCTAACTTGCACTTCATGCAGCTCTCGCAATCGCACTTCCCAGTCATCTTCGGAGTGTTGGCAACGACTTTCTGCAAGATCCCCAAAGCCTATAGACCGACGTGTGCCCAGCAGCTGTGCCATAATATCCGCTTCTCTACATTGTGCCGAGAGGCATGCCCAGTTGTCTGAAGTGCAAGCAGGCAGCTGTCATTGTCCATATTGCTGTATTCGGTCAATTCCGGAACTCGATCCAGAACTCGATCCAGGACGAATAGCCTATCGACCTGAGGTGCAGTGGCAATCAACTTGCCATGGCGATTGTAGAGGTCAAGACTGTAGTGATTCACCGGTTTGACATTGACGTTCTTCTCCATGATCTGAGACTGTGAGATGAGATGGAATGATCCTGGCAAATGCACCACTTCCTGAAGTATGATCGTTTCCATCATTCCATCTGGTAGTTGACAATCAACCTAACATATCCATATCCGGATGAAAACGATATGACCCAATTTAGTGATAGCAATCATTCCGGGCCGTCATTTCGGGTCAGGGTCCACATCCAAACTGAACCATTGCCTAATTGGTGGTCGGAGTCGTCGATACACCAGAACCTTCAACTCGGTTATGGTTCGATGGTAGCTCCCAACCTGGCTAAATTGTGCGGGTTGACAGTGGGTCGCCTAGCAGGTCGACCGATAGATTCATATAAGGCTCTTGTTTTTGCAGTTTGTTAATTGTATCTTATCAAAATCGCGTTTTCAACGACCAATATGATTTTGCATGTTTTCCAGTTTCCAATATTGATGAATTTGGAATCCGTGTTTTACCTTTGATATATTGTGTTTTTGCCTATCAAGGTGGTCGATAATTCCGTTATGAGCGCGATGATCCGTGTGATGCCTTGATTACCAAATATGTAAGACCTAAAACAGTTGAGGCTCCATTGACGCTCGTTTTCAGGATGCCGCAGGGAGCATGTCACTGTTGTTTTTGTCAGTAAAGGCTGGCAATATCTCATAAATGGATTTCTTCAACTAATCGGAACATGAATTACCCAGGATGCAAAGCTAAAAATCGTTGATGTTCCGTTGACGCTCATTCCCATAATTGGGCTGTGACTGTGTTGCTGTCTCTTTTGCCTGTAAAAGCTTCAGATACGTCAGTTTTGCAGAACGGCGACCAAATCACTGTTCAATTACCGTACTTACAAGACCACAAATCGTTGACGCTCCATTGATCCTCATTATAATGAATTGTCCATTCAACATCTGCTGCCATCGATAATGGTTTTCATCATGATTTGAACTTATCGGTTGTCTTTCTGACAGATTGAGACACGGCCCTGTGGCAAAGCCGAGTGCAGTAACATTCTTGTGCTGTTCGCTCTCATACGACCAAAATTTATATATCTTGCCAAAAGATTCATTGCGCCTGCTATACATCTGTTTATCAACCGATATTCACAACCTACTGCTCACCATTTGCCCATAATATATCTCTAACTGAAACTCTTTGTCAAGCTACATATAGAAGCTGGTGAAACATTGATGCATTCTGTCCTACGTGTTCTTCACTCCCATATTCCTCCTCGTTCTGATTGCATTGACCATCGCCAACACATTGTCAGCCTGTCTCGTTGACTTCCGTATTGGCCAAATCAATCCAGGAACATTTCGTGCGGCGCTCACATCCTATTGCTCAGGGCATTCTGGATTCTCGATGCCATTGTCTTGCTATATATCAGATTGCACGTCTGCCGCCCAATCGTCTTCGCTGTCATTTGGATTATCCAAGTCGCCATTCCTGTTAAGTCAATTTTCGGTGTCCGAAATAATTGCAGGTGCACTATCCTCATCACTTTCGACTGGATGATGGTCGATTCTTCTGATTTGGTGGACGTTCAATGATTGAGTTCGTCCTCCCGGGAGGTCCTTGGCAGACAAAGCTGGTGGCAAAGGTGATCTTTCTGACAATGTTAATGCAGCCGCACCATCATGTTCAAAGAGTGAATGGGGTGCTTTGATGATATCTTCTGGGTCCAAAATGTATCCTACGGCAGTCATTTGCTTGTTTTGAGCACGAGATTCCGTCTGTGTAGCGCGTAGGTTTTGGCTGCCCTGCCGCATCTCCAAAAAGTTGTGGACCTTGGCCATTCTGTGCAATTTCCTTTCCTCCGCCTCTTTCTTCATTTCCAAGTCATTTTTTATGTTCATCATATCCAATGCTGGGTCGTAGTGCCAAAATGCTGTTATTGGCTCAAGCAAACAGCCTTACAACGGCTTTTTCGCAAAGGGTCTCGCCTGTGGGTTTTGACTGCCTCCAGCTGATAACATCTCGCCCAAGGGAGAAAGTGGCCTCCACTCCGACACCATGTGGTATGATAGAGAATATGTCGCGCACCACATTGGAGAGATCAGCGTACTTTGAGTGTGTTTCCTCTTGGTGGCGCCACCAGTCGGCTATGTCTGGTATCAAACAAGTACTGCTAATCTCCATTGGGTCGGAGTGGTAATCATTGAGATTTGGATTGATTTGCCCTGAGTTCTTTGGTGCTTCAGGCAGTGGATTCAGATAGAGCCTGGCAGCAGGCAATAAGCATGCTGCGCGATCGCTTCATCCGGGTGTCATTTGAGCCCCATCATTCTGGGTTAAGTATTCTTGATCATCACTGGACAAATCATATGAATCAAGGGATGATTGACCTGATCGTGAAGCCATTGCAGAGGGGAAGAGATCACTCCTCAGTACACTGTCAGGTTTATTGACCGCCACACGTTGATGTTTGGCACAGTATTGATTCGCCAGATATTTGAGAGAGGCCTCTTGGTATTGAGTAGTATAGAATGTCTCGTCCTCAGGGTTGATATCAATTCCCTTGTCCCACTTCCAACTCGATCGCAACTTCCGGAAAGAATCGAGGATATGTGCAGATATGAGATGCATAGCTGTCGATGGAGTCATCTCAGCATAATAATTGGATAGCTTCTGTCGAGCTAACTTCACCGTGAAGAACAAGTCTTCCCTCCATTGAGTCTTCTGTTTAGCCAAAGCTCACATAATGCCATCCATAGAATCGAACATGTCATTGTACACTGTGATAACGTAATGAAATGTGACTGAATGCCTCCTCGACATCCACAGGGTCCAATATGGGTATGGCCTCAAACCGTCCATGACGTACTTGACCATGGTCCATTCATCCAGTGTTGCGAAGAGTAGCCGGTATTCACTGTATTTAGGATTCTGGAGCCACTTGAGGGTGAATTCTTGTAATTGGTAGGCTCGCTCAAGCAACTCCAGTGTTGAGTTGCAACGTGTCTTCACATCCATAATTGGTATTACTGTGATGTGGACTTTGGCTTTTTGACATTAAATGAACTCGTTTCGACAACCAGGTGTCAGTGTAATGAATCCTCCGAGCAATCTCTGCTATATGAAGGTCAGTTTCAGGACGTTCAAAATATCTTGAAAAACGTACCTTCTCAATTATCTTTGCTAAACCTGGTCTCATGGCCGAGACCTTATTGATTCTAGCATTGCCCCCATTTTGAAGTCTTTGACTCTTCCCAATGTTGATGCTTTCATTCTGTCCAAATTGCTGATCGCACTCATGGGCTTTGCAAGGCTTGTTGCAGCCTTTTACACCGAGACGGCTCATGAATGCACCTACAACCTGCTCTATGACATCCACCATGCATGGTATGTGGTATCTCAATGCAGGCCACTCAATTCTGGAGGCCTCAAGTGTTGATTGCAGCTCACGTGTCATCAAGTAATTTGAGAAAGCATTATCAGTCGTAATTCCAAGCAAACAGCTTTCGGTAACCTCAATACGATCAAGCATGTCCTTCCAATGCATGGCTAGCCTTGCTCCAATATGTTGGCCTTTGACCTATCATTCTTAATTAGCTTTCAAAACCGGAAATGAACAGGCGATCAACCTCATCGAAAGCATGTTGTACTTCAGCCAATGCCCAATTCTGATCCATATAGTAAGCAATGACTGACCTTATGGCAAGTTTGTTAGTTGATGTCCATCGGTCGAAAGCTGAACTATTTTGATTTTGTGACGGCAATTGCGTCTTAATAGCATTCACGGTCAGTGCATATTCCCTCCGGCAAATGTTGCCAGAAGCCATGCCCGACCGCAGCACTAGGTCACTCTGTAATGCATTATATGACCATCATAGCTCGAGATATGATATAGCATTCCAGGGAATATGAGCCGAAAGAAATCCTAATATGGGGTAGCAATTCCACCTGACTTGGTTAAATTCGGAAGTTGCAAAGTCGGTAACTGCCAGTGTGGAATGTTTCGTCTGTCATTTCGGTCAATATGGATTAACCTGGGTGTCAAATATGAATTTCCTCTGCGAACTTACTATTGTAATTCCTCGACGTCCTTGCCTCTTAAGGATGGCCAAAGCTGTTTCGTTGACCGTCGAACGAGTCAATTCAGTAACGTCTGACTCTGTTAACTGGTTCAACTTTGCGATGTGAGCTTTTGCCAGCAAATGTTGCCCCATTAAGCTAGTCCCATGTTCTGATGGATGGCAAAGAACTTCATGACAAACGATACACATGATTCCAGGGCTGCCGGTCTCCTCAATTCCACAGGGCAAATAAAATCGCCATGAAGATGCATGTCTAGAATTATTCCAAGCAATAGGATGTTTCGAGCCTACATTCATTGAAGCCCACCAAGCATCGAGGATGATTTGTAAAGTAAGGTCGCTCAAATCAGGGATAAAGATACATTCATTTTTGGAAGAGATTATAACCTCCAGCAATGAGGTATTTAAAGATTTTGGAACTGCCAGGGCGGAACAGATTAGAAAGCTTGGTGATCCAACTCGAGAGACTGCCGAAAGTTACATGATAGCAAAGCAGCATGTGGGTTCTGAAATATTGACTCAAGAGCTACAAGCAAAAAAATCAGATCTGTGAGACATTGCATGCCTATTTGTGAAGTTGTATACAAGGACATATTGAAAAGACTGGCCGTGTAAAACTCAATTTAGGAACACCGCAATGCACTTCATTGAGGTGTAGCTCGCTGAGCCTCCACAAAAATTGTTGATGTGCCATGGGCCTTCAATTGGAGGAGGCCGACGTGATATCGTCACTAGCATTTTTGCCAATAAAGGCCGCCAATAGGTTGAATGTGGGTTAGCTACGTTCCATTGCCCTTAGATTATCCAAGATGCAAGATCACAAATCGTCGACGCTCTGTTGACACTCATTTTAGGACATAGATACAATGTTGTCACAAGCGTTTTTGTTTAGAATGGTAGCCGATTGTTCGATTATGGATCCATGGGGTTGCACAGCCCTATGATTGTTGAAGAGGCAAGGCCTAAAGTTGTTGACGCTCCGTTGACGCTCATTTTAAAGTCATAGTCACGAAGTCATCGAAACCGTTTTTGCCTGGAATGGCGGCCGATTGTTCGATTATGGATCAATGTCGTCGCTCAGCCCCTTGATTATCCAGGATGGAAGGCCTACAATTGTTGACGCTCCATTGACACTCCTATTTAGAACATAGCAGGGATGTTGTCGCAACCACTTGTGCCTAGAAAGGCGGCCGATAGTTCGATTATTGGTTGATGTCGCCCCACAACCCTTGGAATGTCCAAGATGCAAGGTCACAAGTCGTTGACGCTTCATTGATGCTCATTTTTAGGACATAATAGCATTGATGTCGCAACTATTTTTGTGTAGAAAGGCGGTGTAACGGTGACACGTGACTGTGGCCGGGTAACGGCCATTCTATATAGTTGGCTCGCCACGGGACTTAGATCTCTAGCGATCATCTTACCTATACACCTATTTACTATCACTCGAGTCCAAGTTTGCAACCATATACCATAATTACTATACGTATGCCTATATGGCCGAACGCTGGCGTATGTGCCCTTACACTATTATCGCTTTTCCAGTAAACGAATACGTTTCGCTGCCGGCATTTACGAGTTTACCCCTTCCCCGACACGCCACATCATACTGTCTACAATTGGGATTACAGCCTCAACAACGACATATCGAAGCATGATTACTGCAAGAAATGATATCGATCGTCTCATCATTCAATTAAGCACCCTGATGGCAGCGGTGAAGAGTTAAGAGACCAATTGGCGCACGAGATATGTCGCCACAATGATGACAATCATCACGACTACAGGCCGCAACTATTCGATCCCGCTAATGAGCGAATCCAAATACGATCGAGATATAGAGTTGAACATCATTCCTACGAGCCAATTGAGTGCGATCAGCAGCCAGAGAAGCTAGAATGGACGAGATGCGTCGCCACAATGATGACGATTATCACGAGTACAGGATTCGACCCTACCAACAAGAGAAATCGAATACCATTCCCACAAGTCAATGGAGTGCGATCATCAGTCGGAGGACCTACAATCAATGACGCGATCTTACCCCTGAATCGGCAATACCGAGAACCAAAGGCGAAATCAACAGACGATTGCGAGTCAGCCCATCGTGTATACCTACAGCTCTAGCAACCTCGAAGAAGCCTGGAGGACAGCGAAAACAACAAAGGCTATTGGGAGGGTATCAGAATGGCGGCGATAAGAAATGCAACTTCCGACCATTCATCTCCGAACTGGCGGAAAGCGCTTCCACCAATTCCAATAATTCCAACAATCCCGATCCCGGGAATTCACAATCCGTCAAGTCCAATGAGCCCAGCGGAGGCAGCCGCGCCAACTATAATCAGCGCCGTGGCTCTCAAAGGAAGTCTGCGAAAGCCGAAAGGCAAACTGGCTATGCACTCGCTGCAGCAGCGGAGACCACAAAACCTTATATGCAACCTTGGATGAGATACAACCTCACTGAATCGCCTTAAAATCAAGTGTCATTCTGGAAGGTCGGGCTCTGATGTGAAGCCAATATCTATGTGGCACACGGAGACCTGATTTGGCACATATCATCCATGAAGTCCTTGTATGAAATATACACGGCAACATGCAGCGAGTCAAAGTACCAATCGACTGCGGTGCAATGAGCATCTTTATATCACCAAGCCTACTTAGGAAACTCGAGCTGCCATACAAACCAGCATTCACCTCCACCCTGGCCCGGTGATGATATATGTAGAGAGTCGAATGGCCAGACTCTTGGTTCAGTATTTTGAATACCTTAAACCGGTTGACAAATCAGAGGTTTTAGTTAGTCGTCCCAATGAAGGTATACGACCTAGTCATGGGCTTGCCATGACAAGAAACCCGGAAATCGACTGGAGCACAGGTCGATTGACAGCCCTGCGAGCGCCAAATGGACCGCAACAGGCGAAGATTCCAGAAGCAGATCACACAAGTCTGCCGGAACGCGGTGAGGTAACCAAAATGGTGCGCCTACCCCCGGGTATACAACTACTCGGGGCTGCCGCATTCGATCATCTCTGAGCCAGTGAGGCGGTGGTCGCGGCATTTGTCATATGACTTGGCGAATGTCAAGGGTTGCTGGGAGCATGGCTGGAAGGCATCACCCAAAGTGAGAGAAATCCTAGGATGCTGAATGCGCGAGCAGGAGCAGCGGCGGTAGTTGCGGCAGAAGAGTGACATAGTGACGGTGCTTCAATGACTGCTACCGGCTTGCCGAGACACGAAGGGAGAAACTGGTCCACAGGGCTTGGTCCTATTGTGACGAATGGTCTGATCCAGCTATCCTGGGACCCCTTCCCATCTCCACTCTGCCAAAGTACGCTACAATGCAGACAAGGCTAACGAGAATAGGAACAGACATAGTTAATGTGGAGATGGTAACAGATGAAAGGGGTCGCATCCCAGCACAATATCAAGATTTCACAATATAAAGATTTCACAATATCAAGATTTGTCGTATCCTCGTGAGATACAAGGACTATGTGGACGTATGCAGCAAGATATGCCACCTCTCGCACCGCACCTATCATGGCATGCATAGCGAATTCGTCAGGAAGAGCGATTCTGGCCCGAGGAGCGTAGGAAGAGCGTGAGAGGAAATGACAGGGTAACCCCGCCGTGAGGAACCACACAAATTGCATGGATCTACGAAATCTCGGAAAGAGTGAAAGAAGGACGGCGGACTGCGGCTGTGTGTGAACTACCGAGCTCACAATAAAGCCGCGGCGAAGAACCGATATCCTCTCACACTGATCTCGGAGATGCTCGACAGGACCTCAGGAATGCCTATCACCTCATCCAACTCAATGAATGCGACGAGTACAAAACTGAGCTACAATACCAAATAGAGCAGATTAGTCGTCGGCAGAGCAACGACCTTTAAAGAGAGGGATGACCCTACCGGAACCAAAATCCTCATATACAATGACCCTACTGGAGGTGCCGAAATGACGTACCAGAATGCACTTGCCGACAGAAAAGCCCAACGGCAATCACTGCACCCAGAGAGCGGGGAGAAGCGTACCCAGAGAATTCACGGCCAAACCCCAAAGTCAGAGACAACGAGAACAGACCAAGCGAAGTCCGAAAAGGCGAAAAGCAAGTCGAAACACGAACCTAGTCAAAGCACGAAACTAGTCGAAACACCAAGCAGGTCAATAACCAAGTGAGTCAAAAGCAAAGCCAAAGCGTGTGGGAAAATGAGATGAGAGCAAGTCCAAAAATGAGACAAAGCAAGTGGAAAAATGAGACAGAGCAAGTCGACCAAGACCAGCCAAAAGTCAAGTGAAGTCGAAGACCTCTGAAGTCCAGAGACAAATGCTCCCGAAAGACACGTCAGTCAACAAAGATCACCCAAAGTCTACCGCAGTTCATAAGTCTTCCGAACCACGACGGTAATCAACAACCATTACGAGTCTAAGTCGTCAACAGAGCAACGAACTTCAAAAGGGGGGATGACCGTGTCAAAAATGCGCCCTACCGATAAGCCGAAAGCCCACCGGGAGGCGGTCAACCGAGACAGACTGAGAATTCAACTGAGAAGTCTACTGAGAAGTCGACGAGTCAAGTCCTACCGACAAGCCAAAAGCCCACCGGGATGAAGTCAACTGAGAAGTCGACCGGCAAAGTCTAACAAGACGAGTCAATGCCACTACCAGCTGCAAGATATACTCCACAGAGCATGCGGAAGCACTGCACAGAGCTCAGATAGCGCTAGCGCGCTTGAACTTAGTAAGTATAACCATTTTGGAGAAACTTACGTGTTAGATATCGACGAATGAGACACGATTGACATATATGATTGACGGCTACGACCGATGCCGGCAGCAGAAGCTCCCATCGATGCGAAGTCACGAGCGCAAGCTCTACTACCTTGACAATGTCAACAAAGACCTACGCCAAGATACGAGCTACAGGAATGACGGTCGTTGGAGCATGGGTTCAGTTAGGAAGTCGAGATATGGAGATGGGATCACTTTTAGATGTTTTCTTGTTCCTCTCTTCTCTTCTTCTCTTCTTTGGATCACGGCCCGGTACAAATGGCATCGGCACGGGTTTTCACCACCAGTCAATGGATGTGGAGTTTCCCCGTGCGCTGGATCCGCCAAAAGATCGCCATTGAGCTGTACTAATCGGTAGCGGGACTTATGATTCAGTACGAGTACGTATGCGGCAGGAATGTACAATGCTTTCTTCCCTTTGCTTTCCTTTTCTCTTGTACGGTTTATGCAGCCCGGGAGGTCTGCACCTGAAGAGGGGGATAATGTAACGGCAACACGTGACTGTGGCCGGGTAATGGCCATTCTATATAGTCGGCTCGCCACGAGACTTAGATCTCTAGCGATTATCCTACCTATACACCTATTTACGATCACTCGAGTCCACGTTTGCAACCGTATACCATAATCACCATACGTATGCCTATATGGCCGAACGCTGGCGTATGTGCCCTTACAGGCGGCTGATAGTTTGATCATGGGTTAATGTCGCCTCACAGCCCTTTGGATTTTCCAAGATGCAAGGCCAAAAATTATTGACACTCCGTTGATGCTCATTTTTAGGATGGGGCAACAAGCGTGTCATTTGCCTTTTTTGCTATAACGCAGACCAATACATTCACTTTGGAAGGATGTGACAACGCAGCCTTTTGATTGCCGAATGTGTAAGACTAAACATCATTGACGCTCTGTTGACGGTCACATGAATCACATCGAAACAGCCTTCGTACACTCAATAAATGTAAGCAATGAATTTTATCCTCATTATTGGCATCCAATATTGCGTTTGTAAGTATTATCATTTGCATCCAGGATCTTTGTTACCTCTCAATTTCTGTTCAGCCTCTATCCACGTGATCTGAGTGAGAGATGACGTGGCCCCATCACATACCTGGGCTTTCGGCCGGCAATTGACGCCAGGTAGATCATTTCACTAGTTTTTGGTTAATATAGCTCAACGTTCTCGCCTTTTCTCATCCAGCTCCTTCTCCTCGATTTCCATGACACATCTTAAGTAATTTTGAATATTTCAACCATGTGCACCAGGTCTGTGCAGAAAGTTACGCAGTTGGATGCATGGATAAATACAGCATGACGGTCGTCATTCAGACAGATTCGTATTGAGTACTGACCGCGCTTTCTATGACTCGTATAACATCACTCACTTAAGTTTTCTTACTATATTTTGTCACTAATATAGCTTTAGCTTTCTCACAAAACTGTAATCCGCAAACAGAAATCTAACGTGTTGGACATCTGACAGCCTGCTTTGGATTCAAGAACGTTCTCATGGTGCGTTCGACCTTTGCATTTGCACAGACAAATTATCATGTCTCACAATTTATTCACTGAAATCAAGAAAAAGCTGACACATAGCAAAATTGATACACAAATTGCTTTTCACAGAGATATGATGCCAAAAATACCTATTTGCGTCTCTATTTCTGTGCTGACACAGGAGCCAGCACAATGTCGTCGTGTGAATCCGATTTCTATATGGTGAGTAGCTGGGGAGGCTATATGCAGGGGTGAAAGCTTACAAGTTCAACAGGCTTTGGATTCTGAATATGTAATCAATCCGGCTTCATGGCGGGTGCAAAACCGGGTAGACTTGTCTTCGACCGGGGTTTCCGAGAACCAAAGCTCATATGACCACTTTGTGGTCGATAATTCCCTTGCGGCATTGGTCATATTCCGTGGACAATGTCAAGAGACTCTATGAGCTCTCTAACTGTTGTCGGTGCAGGAGCCGATGCATCATCATCCATTTGCAGTTCAACGACTGCTGGGACCCTCAATTAGGATGTGCCATATATCTTATATCTTTCACGTAAGTACTCAGCTGCATCCTCCCATCCTGGTTGTGTCAATTCGTCAAACTTTATTTGCCTCTGCCGGAACCTCTCCATGCGCTGGTGTACAGTTTGGTGATTGTGCCTATCACCCAGCCAGTTTCGTCATCTTCACTCAGCTGGCCCTGCTCTGACTCTTCATCATCCTCATCTTCGTCATCCTCCCCATCGTCGGAACTTGCAAGCTCACTCAGACTGTCTCCGATAGCAACCATCATCTCCTGAAATGATTTTTCGGACTCTGTGTTGGTTAATCCGGCGTGTTCAGCATTTTTCATATCTTCCTGCTCTTGCTGAACCACTGCCTCTGTGTCTTGAACCCGCTTTCTTGCACCAGCGGTTTCCCTCTCAACATAATCCTCAATTCATTTCTCTTTCTCTTCATTGCTTAAGAAGTGCATTTCTCATCGTTTCTCGGCCACAAGCTTCATTTTGGATCGCAAGCTGCGCAATGCCCCAAGGGCTCAGACTCATTCTGCTTCAAAGCGGCTTTTGCCTTCATTCGCTTGATGATGTTGTTGGGTGGACCGCTTTGTCAATTTGCCATATTTGCCTGCCAGAAATGGCGAGAATTTCTTTTTCCGAGCATTGACCATTGTATTTTGCGTTGACTTTGTTGATGGGCGAGATGTTGGATGTTGCAAGAAATGGACATTATGGAGGCAAGCTGCGTCTTTCATGTCAAGGTTGGTATGTTTACTCATCTTGAACAGAGCAAAATCACCCTTTTGACTGTCAATAAATTGAGAATAGTTGACTAACCGTACAACATGACTTGATTGTTAGCGTCTGTTTCATGTAATATCCTGGGGATAATTTGAGACAAACATCACTGGACATCCTTTCCCTCCAATAATATCCGGTTTGTATCTGACACTCATGCGATTGTGGCTGTTGTACACCCCAATTCATCCCAGTTAACAAACAAACAACATTGGACGGACTTATTGCACATTCCAGGGCGGTGGGAAACCCCTGCAACTTGCAGCCATACTCAGCAGCATTCATCCTGAGTATAAATAACATGTTGGCTGCTACTTATTCCATTCTCACATGAGGCTAACTATATAGTCCTCAGGACTTCCCACTTCTTTTCGTTATCATCTTCCTCTCATATTCCACACCAGCAAATCATGGATAAACAACCACCTCAGCCAGGTGAGAGCGGATCTAAATCAAGCCGATTGGCATGCGCTACATCCAATACGTCACTCATTGGCACACAGCAAAAACGCAGACACCAGTTGGTCCACCATGACGCTACCAATGCAGCCACCAAACATATGACCCAGAATGCGCATTTCAAAATCATCCGTAAGGCTGGAAGCAGCAAGAATGAAAAGCAGCATTCAGTTGGATGTGAGTATATCCATATCGAGGTAAACAGCCGTCGATTAACCATGTAATGTACAGCGGGTGGCCGTAGAGAGCTACCTGGCCAATTTACTGCTGCCGATAACAGGAACCTTCATGATCGACAAATGCATTTTTCTGCAAAGTAGACGAAATCGAACTTCATGATGTTGTCAGCTCTGGGATTTGCGTGGATGAATTTCGTGATAAGCATCCCAGTGAGTGGACAAAACAGGCTTTAATCACCTTAGAGGAGGCTACGGAAACGTATATGGTACAGGCAATAGCCGAATCTCATTGTTAGAAGTAGCAACTAATTTCTTGTAGGTTTTCAACATGTCTGCTACTATGGCATAGCAAGGAGGTCGGGTACAGCTGGAACAGTCCGATATGCGCCTGGCCTTGAATATGGCCAAAATGGCCAATGAAGGGTTTTTGTGCGCCGCAATAGAGGAAATGCAATATCTGATCAAGACACCTTGCGCCGAGGTCCAAGAAGAGAACAAGCGGGGTGTTGAGTTGCCTGGTCATAGAGAGGTGAAGGCTGCGATAGATAGACACCCGGCTATGTTTCTTCAAAACCACACGGCCAGATGCCTTCTTTGGGAAAATGGCACTGCAAAGAATCCGCAGACATGCTGGAGATGCAAAGGAATAGGTGCACCTCTACCTGACCAATGCTGACAGCCGACTCCAGAGCAGACGGCACCTCTACCCGGAACGCCACCCACCCAAACCGGTAACAATTCTGCAGCTGAAGCTTCCCAAATCGTCAATTCGCCGGCCGGATATGCATATTTACATACATATCTTCCCTCTGCTGGATTTTCTGTGCATGATGCATCTGCCCAGGATAGCCAGCAAGATACAGAATTTGATCCAGACATGCTGACTGATGAACAAACATCCACTGGTTAGTACACTATCTGCTGTGTGGTAATGCAGCTAACATCCATTTTGAAGACCAGAGCAGCCTATTGAGCGAACCTGCAAGTGATGCCGAGCATTGATTGAATGCCACCGGATTTTGAAGATTATTACTATATATTTACATGCATTAATAAAGATCAATGTAGTGATCAAAAAGAAAGTAAATGAAAACGCTAGAAGGGCTGCCAAATCAATGTGAATGATGAACCATGCCAAATCAAATGATTGCATATTGTGGATACACCCATGGCAGAATGAGCATCAACGGAGCATCAACAATTTTAGCTCATGTATGTCTGGTAAATGAGAATTGATTCAGCTGTGGTTTTACACAATTGAAGTATTGTCCGTCTTTATTGGCAAACATTATAATGACACGCTCCCTACCTCATCTTGAATATGAACATCAACGCAGTGTCAACGATGTTTGGTCATGCATCCGTGGTAATGTGAACACCGATAGGTTGCGGATAGTCATGAGGGAATTCTTGGGCTCCTCAATAGGTAAATCAGATTGCGATGACCTCCCAGCCCCATCTTGAAAATCCGTATCAACAGAGCGTCAACAATTGTTGGTCGTGTTTCTTGGGTAATCTGGGGGGCGACAGGTTGCAAATTGTCATAAACGGAGTATTGGCTGCCATTATAAGCAAAACAAAAAGTGAAACGCTCCCTGCCCCATCTTGAAAATGAGAGTCAACAGAGTGTCAATGATTATTGGCCTTCCATCATTGTTAATCACAGCGCAATGTGGCTGTTATGGTCTATATACATTGTTTTGACTATTTTTATATGCTAAAAGGCTCAAGAATACATAGTGGTAGCTCTGTAAATGAAATATGTTGTTACTGTCCCAGAGGATGTGGCGGGAATATCCCGTACATATCTGCCTATAAAGACTGCCATATCCTTGTATATGGATCCTTGTGATCAAGCGCCACTCATATTACCGAAGATGCAAGACCAAAAATCATGAACCCACCATTGACACCCATTTTCTCGATGTAGTAGGGTGCGTGAGTCATTTTGTTCAGCTCATTAAGGCGGCCTATACGTCAAAAATACACTGTGACGTACCAATATCAATATTGTACGATTCACAGTAAGATATCTGAATGCGACCATAAATGTGACACCCGAAACACAGACCCGGACATTGGATCTGACAGGTCTAGCCAGAGCAGGTGAAACCCGCTGATTGACGGGTAGAGGTCTGGTTTGGCCTGTCAAGAGTACGCTGGTCGGATTGTTGGGCGGGTCTGGAACCGAACCGACCCATTTTTACGGTCCAAACACAGACCACTGGCTGGTCACCCGGCCCCGTTGCTAACACTAGCTCAGCATGTATTTTGCCATCTATTGGTAGTGGATAGTAGGCTGAAAACATTTGCAGAGTGAATATAATACCAGCCTTGAAGGGCAAGATACAACCGTATCTCCTCCATATAGTCAGGACTGGTACACCAGTCATTATGCTTGAACATCGGTCAAATGTATTTGACTTTGTTCATACATTGATGCCTTTCTCACATTGCCGATATGTAGCCATTCAGAATTACCCGTGGTGAAACTGTTGCCAGAACCCATTCACCAAATTGACTCTGATATATGGCTCACAAGTTGTTTCTTTGGACAGCAGAAATGTATCACACACTGTTCAATGGTTTTCCAGAGCTTCTGAATGCTGATTGCCTCCCACCAAGATTCAAACTTGATCAAGCGGATGGACAATTCCGTCTTGAACCACATCAGCTCATTTGAAGTGATACAACAAATCTAACTCTCCAGATGATTCACAACGCGGTCTGTATTAGCGATACTCCACGTGGTGCCCTTACTGTCAGCATTAGATCGACAGACCTGAAATTCCACCAACATGTCCGGGGTCATGTTTGCCGCCCAGTACACCTCTTCACCTGCAGCAGTCTTCATTTGAGCAAGTTTCTTGGTGAATGTGCTTCTGGGACTGGTTGCCTTAGTCCCAACTGCCTGCATTAGTTGACACTCAGGATGTTCGAATACTTTTTCAAAAAGCTTTCATTTAACTGGTGTCACTTCATGGATTTCGAGTTGCAATTACTCGTTTGCCTTTTGTCAATCAGCATCTGACCATTTGGTTGCCACTTGTCAGGCTCAATTCAGGTGTACCTGAAATTGCCTTGGTTTTGTTGTTGTAACCTTTTCAGCCCCGTACACCTGAACTGCCATTGCAGCACGAATTTTATGTATTATTTGTACTCCTAACTCATAGGATTCTCTTGCCAACTGTTTATCGACTTTGGCCTTCGCAGACTTTGACATTTTCTGTTCTTGAACAGCACCCTTCTTCTTGTAAAATTGCTTCAGTGCATCATCTAGTGCTGTGAGGAATAGATCAGAGTGATTTGGCTGGCTAACAAGAAGAGCGAGTTCACATAAGTCCTGCACTGCTCCCATTACCATTTCATTGGGGGCTGTTTCCACCGGAGTTTTCCCATCATCCTTGGAGCAGTCAAGAATTGGTGTGCAATTTACTGCCAGTGTTCTGATTGTGCCCTGAATCTCTTTTCCCTGCAAGGAGCCGCTTTCCAAACAATCGAATGGTTTAGAGAAGCACTTGAGGCCTCGATATTGTGGCCCCAATGTGAATTGATTGTCAAATTGATTCTTGACATTTCTTCCTTTCAGGTATTTGAGCAGCCAGTGCAATAAGTCTTTAACTGAACCCAGGAGCGGCTGATGGAATTCATCAGGCTGCCAAAGCCAATAGCCATTGCTGAGAGGGTATTGCCAGAAGTGGTTGCGGATTGGTTGGACTTCAAGAGTGTGCAGAGCATCAATATTAATCTCATCCAGAAGCTCCAAGTAAACATGCTGATTTCTTGAGTTATTGAGTTGGCGAAAAGTTGAATGCCCCATGAGTGCACCCTTAGGAATTTCACATATTGGGCATGAGCCATACGAAACTTGAGCAACCATCACTTGTTGTGGATAATCACCAACGCAGACAGCCAACAGAGGGTAACATTGTCTCTGGAATCCATCTGCACAATTCCATTTCAAGCCGGGACCAGGTATGTCAAGATTCCTGAGTGGGGACAGCACAGATTCAACCACATTATGCCATGTCTTATCAGTTTTTTTGGCACCTTTCGAGGGACAGGGGATTAGCCCAATGAGAATCCAAGTACATTTTTGAGGGGTACAGTGGATATCTTTTCGTATAATACCAATGTTGAGATACAGCAGCCAGGAATGCTGATCACCCAAAAAATTGGTCAAGTGAGGCCTGGTGGATGTACAAATGACTGGCACAATCATTGCTGTAGCAGGAAGTTGATCTTGCATATTACACCACCAATCACCTGGATTCAGCTTACTGTATATTCAGCGACTTTCAAAGTTAGTGAGGCGCACTGGTTCAAAATCCAGGTGCACCTGAAATTGGAGATGTGCCAAAAGGAACAGTACACATTTGAAATTATCCCTGTTGTATAATGTTCCGAAGATATGCAAATCATCTTCAATCCAACAATCATCGCGGAGGCCGAAATTGACTTCAGAGAGGAGCTTTCGCAGGGTATCTGCCAATTGGAATGGTTCGATTTTGAAGTTGTCAGGTCCATGCCTCAGATGTTGATCTATCCACATGTTTGTGTGCTCCCTAAATGATTGACCCTGTTGAATGTTGTGTGTGAACCGAAATGGATGGCATGGATTTCATTGTTCTCAGTACTTGCGATGCTTGTTATATAATCCAGTTGCTTTGCCATAGACTTTCCCCCCCACATTTTCCACTCTAACTACCTCTCTATGAGCCTTTGTCTTGGTTGTATCAGGGGTACATATCAGATCAGGCTTCTGGGAGTCTAAAGTTTCTTTGTCTGGAGTATCTTCTCATGGTGGTGCACCAGGTACATTGTCTATAGGTAGATCATTAGTTGACTAGCTAATTGAGGGCCATTCAAGTGTACCGACTGAAGTCAAACCTTGATGGCTTGGTTCGATCCCAGTCTGCAGGTGGTAAAATCCCGTCAGGTAATCACTCTTCATTCAGTGATATTGGGTGATATTGTTGATATTGAGCCTCAAGTGGGTTCTCGTCAAATAATTTCTTTTTGCAGATAAAGTACTTAACGTGTTTCCAGCGAGTGGTGACCATATCATAGACATGGTCAGTGAACATGTATTTGGATGAATCCTGATGATTCATCAAGGGGTGATTTACAGCCTCAGGAATATTGGTTTGAAAGCTAGCTAACTCAGGTTAGTGTATCACATTCACAGCTGCATCGCACCCCACCACATGCAGGGAAGGGGGAAAATCACATCCACCTTACAATCAGTTTTCTTCATAAACCAGAATATATATATCATATCCCACACAATGATCATGCACATCTTCTGCTGAAAATTGTTAGCCAAGAAGAGATGGTTTCTTTTGTCATCACTTCACCCTAGTTTAGATTCATGTTCATCAAGTACTGCTGCAATCACCACAATGGGCCTTATACTATGTCATTGCAGCATTGTGAGTTATACCTACACTTGAGCCTCCAGAGCAGCTGATAATGAAGGTAGATCTTTTCAATTGAATGAATAGGTGAGTTCGGAGCTGATGTATGCCCATGCAATGATGATCGAGAACTGATAGACTGGTACGATGTTTGCTTCAGTAATAATCCTTGACTGGAGTGTGAATCCTGAGGAGAACAATGATGTTTAGGCAAGGAGCTCAATAGGAAGCAATTACTGTTGCTGCTGGACTCACAGGTCTCCAAATGAATGTGGTTGCAAAATTGTACACACACAATTTATGTGTAATATCCCTAGTCGTGCTAACCTTCATACTGGATATAGTTTTTGTTGGATTCCTGGAGATATCATATCATACCCCATCTATGACTGTTAAAGTCATGGAACCTGTACAAAGGTGAGCATCCATTCAATATCATAGTATAGAAACTCGAGCATATAACAAAGAAAGGCAGGATGTATGTGATTAAGGTTTCTTTTTCTCAGCCAGGTTTCATGGATCAAAGATGTAGTGGAACACCACAGTTTGTGACAATGGAATGGGATATCAGATACCCTTCATTCGGCTAAAGGTCACTGCTACCTGCAAGATACTCAGCCATACTCAGAATTATTCTACATCACATCTTGTATCTATAGTTAATTTTAGTGTTGGCAATGGTTCCAACCTGCTAGAACGGTTCCGGGTTACGGTTGGAACCGGAACAGAACCGTTGCACCGGGTTTTACCACTCCAAACACCCAGCCAGTTCCAATTGGGCCGGTTTTACCACCAAAAACCTGGCATTTCAATCTCAGAACTTTGGATCCAATTATGTATCACAGTTCGGATCGCATCGTAACATGATCAATACGTAGATTGTGCAGTTTGATCTGCTCTTTCACCTCCCGCTTTCCGATTGCCGATCCGACCAATATTCGTTGAGTCACTGTCGAAAACCGGCGAATATCACATGAAATCTGGCGTTATTTCACAGCAATTCAACGAATATTGGTCGAATCGCAAATCTGAAAGCGGGAGGTGAAAGAGCAGGCAACACTGCACAATATACATATTGATCATGTCACGATACAATCAGAACCCAAAAACTTATTTGCAGCCAAAGTTCAGCCAGGGTGTAGGAACCGTGAAATGGAACCGCACTCCGGTTCCAACCCGGCCAAAGACCTGGGGGATTATGTCCGGTTTGGGTCCCTTGGTGGTTCCTGACCCAGACCGGGGCCTTGGGTTTGTTTGCAACCTGGAACCGTTGCAACACTAGTCAGTTTACCACCATCTTGTTGTTCACAGAGCCTGTGGAGGAACGGATTTCCACCAAAGATAGCGAACATGACACCACTGGGTGGCCTATTTGGCTCACAACAATGGCCTGATGACAATTTATAATCATCGGATAATTTGTCATGAACTGCCACTGGCAAAGACTGTCGATTTGGAAAACACATCAATCAATGTCATCCGCCATGTGGGTATGCTTATCCTCCTTCACAGCAGGCATTACCAGGTGCTCCACAGTTTTATCTCCATTCTCCATTCAACATGATACCTAGTGCGCAACAAAGCACCAGTGCAAGACAAGGATTTCGAAATTATGGGCCACAGTGGGAAGGATATGACCACCACCAAGGTGGTTATGATGGGCCTCAAATGATCCCCCCTCAGCAGTGTTCAGGACAAGGGCCGTCATCTCCAGGTGCACCGAGAGTGCCTCCAGGACTGCCAGGAAACAATCCAGTCATTTGCCCAACATCTGCCAGCTGTACTCCACCTGGACCTTCTTCCGGTGCACCTGGGAGACCCCTGATTAACCTTCGAACAAAAAGATTCCAGATGCCAGCGGAACCGTGAAAAACAGATGTTGCAGGGATTGCACACTTGCCCCCATTGCCAGAGCTTTCCAACAATGAATATGATGATGATGGAGATGATGAGAACGATGATTTGTCAGACTTGGGCAGTGAAGAAGGCAAAGCCACAATCAGCCTGAAGAAATCATCAGCAAAATGTATTTTAGTCACTGGGAGCCTCCAGGAGTGTCTGAGAGGATGTGCAGTGTAAACTTAGATATGTCAATTTCGGGAGAGTATCAGACCATAGGAGGGCATTCCGGCAGGCCTTTAGAGTAACTGGGATCTGTGATGACTGGTACAGGAGTACCATTGGAGTGATTGTGATAAGTTTGGAAACACCTTGGAGCACCAGAGAGAACTTTGGGTGCACCTGGGAGTGCCTGGAAGCGCTGACGACAAGCCTGGGAGCGCCAGCGACGAGCCTGGGAGCGCCAGTGAGAAGCCTGAGAGTGCCGGCGATATGCCTCAGAGTGCCGGCAAGAAGTCTCGGAGTACCTCGAATCACAGTAGAGCAGTCTGGAAAAAACAACATCTGCTTTGGGAATGCTGCTGGTGCGCCTGGAAATCATAGCCACTGCATATCATTCAACAATTTTTAAAACTCATGTATTCGGCTTGTAATCTCATCTATGGATCTATGGATCTATATATCTATGTATCTATGTATGTATATAGCTACCCATCTACACACAGTATATCAGGACTGCCTGCAGACGGTGCTTGAGAGCAATTTGAGGTGCACCTGAAAATGACGACCGACTGAACTCAGAGATACACTCCGACGTGGTAATCGAGCAAGTTTGGAGATGCAGTTGGACCCGGTAATCAAGGGTATTTGGAGATACACTTGGAGGCCGTGATCGCGTGGACTTCGAGATGCACTCCGGGATTGTGATCTAGCATGTCTGGATATGCACCTCGAGGCCGTAATCAACGGAGTTTAGAGTTACACCTGGAGGCCATGATCAAGCGAGTTTGGTGATTCACTTGGAGGCCATGACCGAGCAAGTTTGGAGATATGCACTTGGAGGCCATGATTGTGTGAACATGGAGGCCGTAATCGAGCGAGTTTGGAGATACAATCAGATGCCGTGATTGCGCGAGTTTGGAGATGCACTTGGAGGCCGTCATCAAGTGAGTTTGGAGATACACTTGGAGGCCAAGATTGAGCGAGATTGGACAAGTACTTGGAGGCGGTCGATGGATGGCATGCCAGGTGCTGAGACTCTATTCATCAGTTAGTTAACTTGCAACCATGGGAATGTGACATGGAGACTTTACCTTTAAGCTCTCATGGAGAGCTGGCTGATGGTGGTCGATCATGTAGGGAGGCACGCCGGAAGCTGAAGCTACATTCAGGTGTCAACTCGTAATCTTGAGAATGAAGGGAAGACAAACAATCTGGGGTGGATGCTGTACTCGGTGAATGCTGTACTCAGTGTCAACTCATGGTCGTGGCATGGACAGATAGAGAGGGATGACATGACTTTGTGTTCTTATGATGATGGTAGAGTTGTTGATGAGAACGAGACATGGACGATGAAGAGATGTACAATATGGAGGATATGAGCGGATATGAGAAATCAGGGATACAACATGCCGGATTGAGTTTAGAAGACCTCGTATTGGTGTTATTACCCACCACATCAGGACTCGTACTGGCCATATCAAGAATGGTAAATTGACTTGCACACAAAATTCTGTTAAGTCCGAGTTTCTCATGATGATTTCCCAGCTGCTCTCATCTCTCACTTTCTCGTCCTCAACTCTACCATCACCTAAGAACATGAAGTTAAGTCATCCCTCTCAATTTCTCCATGCCATGATCAAGAGTTTACACCGTGTAGAGCATACACTGAGCACAGTGTACACCAAGTACAGCATACTGATACACCGAGTACAGTATACACCGAGTACAGCATACACCTAGTATCATGTACACTGAGTACAGCATACACTGAGTACTGCATACACTGAGTACTGCATACACTGGGTACTGCATCATCCGAAGATTGACTGTCTCCCGCTCCCAGCCAGTCTCTCATCTCTTGCCAGACAGTATTGTACTAAATTTTCTACATTCCCACAATTACGAGTTAACCAATGCATACAGTCTCAGCTGCCGTCGCGCCTCCCTCCCGAACTACTGCCTCCTGATTGACCGCCTCCTAGTACTCCTCCAATCTCGCTCCATCATGACCTCCAAGTGCATACCCAAACTCACTCGATGACGGCCACCAAGTGTATCTCCAATCTCCCTCGATTACGGCCTCCAAGCTTGCACGATCCTGGCCTCCAAGTGCATATCTCCAAACTCGCTCGATCACAGCCTCCTAGTTCATCTCCAATCTCGCTCGGTGCTGGCCTCCATCTGTATCTCCAAACATGATTGATCATCGCCTCGGAGTGTATCTCTGAGTTCACTCGATCACAGTGTGGTGTAATGGTGGAGCTAGAAGGCAGACAGCCCATCATCAACACTCCACTGCACCGCACATGCCATCCCAAGGGAATTCTTGAGAAAGAGTGGTTCTGGCTCGAGGAGTGTAGGAAAAGGGTGAGACAATATGAAGGGATACCCAGCCGTGTTGAACCACACAAATTGCATGGATCAATAGATGCTTGGCAAGAGTGCGTGAGCAACCACATGAATTGGGTGGATCTATGAATGCTCAGCAAGAATGCGTGAGACTGAGAGCTGGGGAAGACAGACCGTGTATTTTGTATAATGAGATGATGTCTATCTACTCTGGGGTCTGCCAAATATATACTCCATGTCGCTGAGTCCATCTCTGTTATCCCTGTATCTCTGTATGTATATATATTGAGAGACTTAGATAATACATGCCATAGTATGATGTAGTGAATCTTGCGACTGTAACAAAGAGGAATACGATAAACGTAATGCCTTGTGGTTGCAGCACTCTCTGATCCACTGATGAGAATATGGCACGAAGTCTCCCGAAGAGGTTCTGCACAGGTCTTAGCTATTCTCGATGTCTCCTGCAGACCTGCGCAGAGGTCTCCGCTGCTCTCGATGTCTCCCGCAGACCTGTGCAGAGGTTTCAGATCTCCAAAATTTGACTATCCTAATTGTCAAATCTTGTAGCATCCTGAATGCACATCCATAACTGCAGGTGCTTCCAGGAGCACCTGAGAATGCTCTTGCAGTGTCTGAGAGCACTGTGCAAAGCTCCAGGGGGGCCTGGGAGCATCTGGAAGTACTTAGAAGCACTGGTGAGGGCTACCGGAGTGTTTGGGAGGTGTGCGTGTTGCTTCCAGACCGTTTTACATTTTGCTGATGAACTGATTTCTCCTTGAAGCAATTTGCCACAACGATGGGCCAGCCCAACTACAGCACCTTCAACAAGTGGAAGAAAGAATGGGTGGCTGGGTTTCTGGAGAAAAAGCATCGGTGCATTATCTGGCAGCAGAAATGTTTGAACCCACTTTGGGATGGACCTCTGCACAGGGAGACAGCGGTGGAAGACTTTTTGACGACATTTGTGAACTGCCTGCCATTGGAAAATTTTGATAATGTTGAATGGATTTGGCGGCAGTGAATTGGGATGATGTTGAAGAAAAGTGTATACGATATTCGGGAGTCGAGGAAAATGAAACTGTGTGGTGAAAAGCAACCGGTGACTGATTTGGGAGAGTTCTTACACCAAAACGTGATAAGTAACCACCCAGAGTAGCCCAATACAAAGTTCGTGATTGTGATTTGCTGGGTGTTGAATGGCAATGATATCGTTATATCCCCCAAACAACTCCAAGCCTCGTACACCGATATGAGGCACTGGGAGGAGCTTATGGATTTCATTTACAAAATCAGAGGCCTGAAAGAACCATACATTCTAACATTGATATTCAAGTGTATCTTGGAGCAGGAGGAATTGGATGAAGTGTATATGGGATTATATACACACTGGCAAATGATGAATGACCCCATACATGGGCAGATTTCATACAACTGTTGCCTTTCATATGATTTGAAGTTGAAACTGGGACACAATTAGAAGATATTTTTGGTAGAAATGAGGAGAGCTACAGGGAACGAGATGGCCAAGTATGTAATTAGACTGGCAATGGTAATTCCCACTAGCCATGTTAAGGCTAGATATGCCCAACTGCAAATCATTATACACAGACTTTGGAATGTTCTGAAGAGGGTGGAAGAGTGGGGGAAGGTGGGCAAGAGAATCATACTTGTACTAAGGTAAGTTCTGATTGAAAGGATAGAATTGATTGTACTCCACACATATATATATTCGTTCCAATGCTTGCTTTTGTCTGTGGAATTGGTAACATTGCAATGAATTTCAGGAGTGCCGGAGTATGAACCCATCTGCCCAGCTTACCTAAGCGCAACTGAAAGCGATCATTGAGGATGAAAAGAAAACAGACAAAGGTGCAAGGTAGGTTCAAGAGCAAGTGGAGGATGGTGAGAAGGTCCTTGATCCAGATAATAGCAGTTCAGTATTGAACACTGTTCTCAGCACAAGGAACAACGAATTTGAAGACAAGTGTCTTCATAAGGCAGTTACACTGCAGAATGCCCATCCGATTTGCCAATCAAATGCTGACAGAGTCTCTGCCCACAAATATTTAATTCCAGGCCTGCCCAGAACTAAGTTTTTGGCGTACCAGGATTTGCCAATATGGTTCATTGAGAGAAGATGGGTTTGGGATTCAGATATGCCAGCAGCACTGGTGGCAGATGAAATAGGTCTTGGTAAGACTTTTACCTCACTGGCAGCAGAAATGATATGCAAATTGCTGACTGAGAAGGGTGTTATGGGGTTGCCACCATCAATTTAGTGGCGGAAAACTGTTGAATAGTGGGTTAATATGGCACAGAATGACTATCCCAGGATTATCAGTGAAGAACAAGAGTCGTATCCATTGCAGAGACTGAATTCTGTGCCCCACTGCCTTTTAGAGATCCAGACAACTCCACCTCAGGGGTATCCACCACTTATTTCAGCCCTTGAACCAATCCTGGTGGTCACATTGCCCATAGTGGCAGAAACATTCAATAATGTCATTGATGAGATGACATATGGCACCGATTTCAAACTGGAGAACTTGTGGCATATGGAAAATGCGAATCTCACCCACAACAATCTGAACACCAGTATTGACAAGCCGGAAAACCGATCGATTATTCACCTTGTTTTATATGATAACTTAATATCCAGAACGAAACAATCAAGCAATGGCCAACTCTTATACTGTTCATGGAGTTTTGGGATTTTTGATGAGTCCCATTGGTACAAGACTAAATACAGTGTGGGCTGGCTAATTGCAATCAAAGCAAGGATTGGATTCAAACTTCAAGTGACAGCAACACTGGGATTCCATTTACTCCATCAGCAAAATGTATTTTAGTCGCTGGGAGCCTCCAGGAGTGTCTGAGAGGATGTGGAGTGTATACTTAGAAGTGTCAATTTCAGGGGAGTATCAGACCCTAGGAGGGCATTCCAGCCGGCCATGAGAGTAACTGGGATCTCTGATGACTGGTACAGGAGTACCATGGAGGTGATTGTGATAAGTTTGGGAATACGTCGGAGCGCTGGAGAGAACTTTAGGTGCACCTGGGAGTGTCGCCGAACCAACGCGGGAGTCACAAGCACACTCTGAGAGATTCCTGCGTTCTCATGGATATTCATTCAGAGAACTGCAGGCGTGATCTGAGACTCCCTGGATGTACACGAGCAATCCATTTCCTTCAACACCGAATATGATGCATCGATTATTGTTCATTATCACTTCTGAATCATACTAGCTATCATCTTCTTTAACATTGTATTTTTTGCCTCGCTACATTAAGGAACCAAAGATAGAGGTGAGTAATTCAAACATAAATGTAGGTACACCGAAACAATAACCCGACTAAGCGATCAATCAAACATGGTGTCAATGTCATCCACTCCATCTCCCATCTCATCATGGCCGACGAAGGCTGGAACACACAATTCATCAACGGTGCAAAGAACCTGGAGGTGCTCCTTGTATTTGCTGATTATTTGTACCTGGCGAGTGGCTGAAATTGAATTCCAATGTCGTTTGGCTTGATTTGTGATATCTAACAAAGGTGTAATGAGATGTTTGCTACCTGCGAATCTAAATGGGTGTTTGAAAGGCAATGCTTATTCGGATGAAAAAGGGGAGCAACCACCAGGAAAAGAGGAGGGCCAAGATGGGGAGTGCTGTGTGGAAAAGAGGAATACACAGAAGGTGATGGTGGAGCACAGAATGAAAAGGAGCACCAAATCTAGGCTGAGGAGCGCTGATGGGGATTGTGGAGCACCCATACAAGTGGAGGACCGCCGAAAAGGGGGGGGGTGGGTAAGGAGTGCGGAATTGAATATATGAGTGACAATCCAGACTGAGGTGCGCCAGTGGGAATTGAGTAGCGCGGAAAGGGGAATAGAGTGCAGAATGAAATAGAAGAGCATCAATCTAGGCTGAAGAGTGCCGATGGGTATTGAGGAGGGCCTATCATAGTGGAGTTGCGCTGCAGGGGGTATCAAGCGGCCCACTGATGTGTGATTGATGAGTGCAGTGGCTTCCAGAGTAAAGTTTATCACAGTGGATGGACAAAATGTACCTCGATATTCATCTTGAGAAAACATTACTGTGGCTTTCTTTCCACTGGCATTTTCAGACAGCACACAATGAATAGCTGCAGCCGCTAGCGCTAAGGTCGGCGGAGTGAGAGGTTGGAAATACTGTGGTGTCGTAGGCTGGCACCCCAAGCTATTGGTGGTGAAGAAAAATAGATGGTATATTAGATCAAGCACTTCCATTCGCGTGAACTATGATATCTTGTCATCAACGACCTTAGAGAGATATGAATTGTCAAACAGGAGCTTCTTAACCTGGATCCGAACCTCAGTCTCAGAGTGCAAATCCAACTAATAACTACAAAAAACTGTTCGACATGCCCCATCTCCCAACCATCCTCGAATGGTACTTATCTTCAGTTTTTACTTTGTATATTTTGGGGCGTAGTCAATATAAGAAATCTGATACAGGAGCATTGAACAGAATCCGAGGCTTACAGCTTCTCGTGTTTGCAGATCTATTTTGAGAAATAGACTGCCGGGCAATTGACACACAGATGGCATACCTACAGGAGCACCTGCTAATGCCTGCTGACGATCCTGAGCTTCAATGGCTAGTTTCCAAGCTTCTTCAACCATCAATTACTTGTCATTGGATAATATTGGCCAAGGAGTCTTTGTGAATACGATTGCCTCCAGGAACCTTTTCACCACCTCAAAAGTAGCCTTTTGGTGTTGGGGAACGTTCTGATCTGCACTGGCCTTGGGTTGCGGAACATTCTGGTCTCCACGAGACTTGCGTAGCGGCAGCGCCTGGGTGGATGGTGCACCATCAGACTTGGATAATTTGTTGAGGAGGATTGACTTTTGGCGTTTGAGCAGTGGTGGTGCCATTGCCCCAGCTGGATTTCAGGAAGTTGGAAGCGGAGGGCGTGCAATGACAGTATTGGCACAGCTCCGTTTCTTTGGCAGTGGAACGCTTGTACTTTGTAATGACATGTCCCGGCGCGCCTGGCCTTGAAGCATGACCTCCTGTTAGTGATCCTGATTGTCTTCTTCGATGTCTGACAATAAGGTAGACTTTCCAGGGTCCTCACTTTCGTCATCACGGATCTCCAGATCTGGATCATCATCCTGCTCCAATCATGATATCGGGGACATTAGTCATCTGCAACACAATGCCTGATGGCAGATAATTCCAAGGCAAACATTTGATGGACAATGAAGATTGGCTGCTTTCTTGAATGTGAGTGCTCTCTTAAGGTGTGCTTCTTGATTCTTCTGTGAATAGTGATTCCTCACCTGGCTGGGTGTAGGTTCCATTTGTGGTAATGAAGATAGAAAGTTGGGGAATGTGGGAGAGAATGTATAAGCAGTAAATAAAAGATTAAGTGCAATAGAATAAAGAGAAAAATGGAGCAAGAAGTTGCACATAGTCAAGACGGATGCAATTCCAGGCGCGCCTTGAACGGTTCAAGAGAGATGACTTCATTGGTTCATATTTATATCAAGGATGGCTGTCCAGTGTTGTGATATAGGATGTTGTCAGGTGCACCAGAATAGATGGATTCCTTGTCAGGTGTGCCGGAAAAGATGGATTTCTAATGCCAAATGTTAGCAACTCCTATTAACAACACTCTGTATGGATGCAAGAATTGGAGGTTGGCTGAAGCCAACGCACATAGAATGGAACCAGACGCACCGGAAGAAAACTCGCAACAATAACTAACCCTTGTTGCTGGCCAAGTGGAGCACTCGGGAACCTGAATGAAAACATGTGGCCCTGCATATGACTCTATAAACATAGTAATTATGCATGAATGTTCAAGCATTTGAGGTGACCACATGGCATAGAATTGGTGCAGCATTTAGAATCTGCAGAACTCGATAGATTTGGGACCTTGAGAGTGACGGCTGAGTTGCAAGGGTTCATACTGAGTGTGTTATCGATTGAGGAGAAATATAATTCTCTATATGTGGTATATCCGCCGGAAGGACAAAGGTATTTTCATGATATTCTATTGTATTAGGATGCGGCAGCTAAGTTAGCGGTCAATAAGGCAATATTGTAAGCATATCTTCCCTTTCATGTAATCATCTGGGCCGTGTCTGCAGAATATCCTTCACAAAAATATTTCAGTTAATGGAGAAGAGAGAGAATTTGGTATACAAAGGAGTGATACAGGCTTAGAGAAAGAATGGTAAGGTACAATAGATGATTCAGGGGTAATTGTATTGATTCAAGCACATGGCGATGCCAAGATTGCTAACAAATGGGTCGTGAATACCAACTCACATTCTGATTTTGCACCTGATATCTAGTAAGTTGCACACTGTTAAATCACATATTCATTGTGAGTCTCACCACTACAATGTTGCCTTCAATTAATGTTCAGGTAGAAACCTATATGCTACAATGGTATGAATGCATAGTGAGACGTCATCTCACAATGGGCAGAGAAATGATGATGATTGCATCGAGCTGCGGAAACTGAGGTGCACCGAAGTTTAAATGGTTATGCTTTGATTCATGGCTGGGGATGGAAAGCAAGCTCGCCTAACACTGACAGTTAATTGCACTCTTCGAAGTTGTCTTTTCTTAACTTGAGCCTTCACAATTCTCTCTCTTCGAACTTCACTCTTGATGGAAATCAGTTCACATAATCTGTTTTCGGATATGAGATTTGGCTGCCCAAACATACAGTTAGTCAGAATCAAATTAAATCTGCATTCAATGCATGGAGAACTTAGGCCTCTTTGAGTAAGTGCGATACATGGGTGAGCAGAAGTTGCCGGCCATCTTGCAGAGTCGCTGAATAGTGTTGCCAACGGTTCCGGACCGTCACTTGAGGTCCAGGTCCAGGTCCAAACCGAACCATTGCGAAATTGGCGGTCCTGGTTGTCAATTCACCAGAAGCGTCAACTCGGGTACAGTTCGATGGTAAACTTCCAACCCGTCCGAATTGGGCGGGTTGTCAGCAGGTTGCCCAGCAGGTCCATCTATAGATTCAAATAAGGCTCTTGTTTTTGCGGTTTGTTAATAATAGTTTATCAAAATCGCGTATTCAACAACCAATAATGCATTTTTGCATGTTGTGCAGCTTGCAATATCGATCAATTTGGAATCCGTGTTTTACCTTTCATATACTGTATTTTTGTCTATCGAGGCAGTCATTAATTCGGTTATAAGCGTGCAGATCTGCACGATGCCTTGAGTACGAAATATTCAAGACCTAAAACTGTTGATGCTCTGTTGACGCTCATTTTCAGGATGCCGCAGGGAGCATGTCACTGTTGTTTTTGCTCTCAGAGGCTGCCAATATATCATAAATAGATATCTGCAACCAATCGGATCATAAATTACCCAAGATGCAAAGCTCAAAATCGTTGACACTCCATTGTCGCTCATTCTCAGAATGGGGCGGTGATCATGTTGCTGTCTCTTTTGTCTATAAAAGCTGCCAATACGTCGGTTATGAATACCAGCGACCTGATCACTTTTTGATTACTGTACTTACAAGATCAAAAATCGTTGACACTCCGTTGACACATATTTTAATCTATTGTCCATTCCATATATGCTGCCGTCGACAACTGTTTTCATCATGATTTGAACTTATTGGTTGTCTTTCTGTCAGATAAAGACTCTTCACTTTGGCAAAGCCAAGCACAGTAACTTTCTTGCACTGTTCGCTCTCACATGACTAAAATTTATATATCTTGTCAAAAGCTTCATTGCACCTGCTATACATCCATTTATCAAACAGTATTCACAAGTTACTGCTCACCATTTGCCCATAATATATCTCTAACTGAACTACTCGGTCAAGCTACATAAAGAAGCTGACACAATCTGTCCTACTTTTTCTTCACTCCCTTATTCCTCCTCATTTCTATCGCAGTAACCGTCACAAACACCTATTCAACCTGTCTCTTTGACTTCCGTGTTGGCCGAATCAATCTGGGAACATTTGGTGCAGTGCTCACATCCTGCTGCTCTGGGCATTCCGGATCCTCAATACCATTGTCTTGCTCAATATCTGATTCAACGTCTGCCGAGCAATCATCATTGGTGTCATTTGGATTATCCAAGTCGCGATTCCAGTTTAGCCAATCTTCGGTGTCGGAAATGCTTTCGGGTGCACTTGCCTCATCACTTTCGATTGGATGACGGTTGATTCTGCGGATTCGGCGGACGTTTAATATTTGAGTTCGTCCTCCAGGGAGGTCGTTTGCTGACAAAGCTGGTGGCAAAGGTGATCTTTCTGACAATTTAAATGCAGCCACACCATCATGTTGAAAGAGTGACCAGGAGGCTTTGATGATCTCTCCAGTGTCCGAAATGTATCCTACGGCTGACATCTGCTTGTTGTGGGTGCATGATTCCTTCTGGGTAGCACATAGATTTTGGCTGCCCTGCCACATCTCCAAAAAGTTGTGGACGTTGGCCATTCTGTGCAATATCTTTTCCTCCACCTCTTTCTTCATTTCTGAGTCGTTTTCAGAGTGTGTTGTATCCGATTCTGTCTCGTCACCTGCCAACATCCCATTATTGGCTCGAGCAAACTGCCTCACAATGACTTCTTCGTACAGGGTGTCGCCTGTGGTTTTTGACTGCCTCCAGCCGATAACATCTTGCCCAAGGGAAAAACTGGACTCCACTCCGACACCATGTGGTATGATAGACAATATTTCGCGCACCACATTGGAGAGATTAGCGTACTTTAAGTGCGTTTCCTCTTGCTGCTACCACCAGTCGGTTATGTCCGGTATCCAAAATGTGCTGCTAATCTCCATCGGGTCTGAGTAGTAATCATTGAGATTTGGATCAACTTGCCCCCAGTTCTTTGGTGTTTGCGGCAGTGAATTCAAATAAAGCCTGGTGGCGGTCAATAGGTGTGCTGCCCGATCACTTCGTCTGGGTGTTGTTTCACCCACATCGGTAGGCATTAAGTATTCTTCATCATCACTGAACAAATCATATGGATAAAAGGATAATTGAAGGGATGCTGAGGCCATTGCGGAGGGGATGAGATTCCTGCTCGGTACGTTTTCTGATTCATTGACCCGCACACATCGATGCTTGGCACAATATTCATTCTCCATGTACTTCAGAAAGGCCTCTTTGTATTGGGTAGTATAGAATGTCTTGTCCTCAGGATTGATATCCATGCCCTTGTTCCACTTCCGAAAAGATCGCAACTCACAGAAAGGATTGACGACGTGTGCTAAAATAAGCAGCTTACCCGTCGTTGGAGTCACTTCGGCATAATATTTGGACAGCTTCTGTCGAGCTCACTTCCCAGCGAAGAACAATTCCTCCTTCCATTGAGTCTTCTTCTTAGCCGCAGCTCGCATAACGTCATCCATGTGATCGAACATGTCATTGTACACTGAGATAACGTGATGCAAAGTGACTGTATGCCTCTTCGACATCCACAAGGTCCAATATCGGAATGGCCTCAATACTTCCATGACATACTTGACAATCGTCCATTCATCTTGTGTTGGGAAGAGTGGCCGGTAATCGATGTATTTTGGATTGTGGAGCCACTCGCGCGTGAATTCCCGTAATCACTAGGAATGCTTGAGCAACTCCAATGTTGAGTTCCAACATATCTTCACATCCATAATCGGAAGTACGGCGATGCGGACTTTGGCTCTTTGACAGTCAATAAACTCGTTTCAATGACCAGGTGTCAGTGTAATCAATACAGCAAGCATTCTCTGCTATATGAAGGTCAATTTCAGGACTTTCAAAATATCATGAAATACGTAGTTTCTCAATTATCTTTGCTAAGCCTGCTTTCATGGCCGACACCTTATTGATTCTAGCGTTGCCCTCTTTTCGAAGTCTTTGACTCTTCCCAATGTCTATGCTTTCATTCTCTCCAAATTGCTGATCGGGCTCATGGGCTTCCCAAGACTCAGTGCGGCCTTTTACACCGAGACTGCTCATAAATGCACCTACAGCCAGCTGTATGATGTGCGCCATGCAAGGTATGTGGTTCCTCAGTGCAGGCCACTCGATTCCGGAGGCCTCAAGTGTTGATTGCAGCTTGCGTGTCATCAAGTGATTTGAGGAAGCATTATCAGTGGTAATACCAAGCAATCGGCCGTCACTCAGCTCAAAACGATCATGCACGTCCTTCAAATGTACGGGTAGCCTTGTTCCAGTATGTTGGCCCTTGACCTATCATCCTTAACTAGCTTTGGAAAGCGGAAAAGAATTGGCGATCAACCTCATTGAAAACGAGTTGAACATCACGCGATGCCCAACTTCGATCCATATAGTAAGCAATGACCAACGTTATGGCGAGTGTGTTCATTGTAGTCTATCCGTCCAAAACTAAACTGACTGTATTTCGTGACGGCAATTGCTTCGTAATTGCATCCACGGTCAGTGCATATTCCCTCCGACAAATGTTGCTAAGGGTCGTAGTGGATGGCAGCACAAGGTCGTTACGTAATGCCTTATATGACCGTCCCAGCTCAGGATTTGATATAGCGTTCCATGGAATATAAGCCGAAACGAATCCTAACATGAGGTAGCGACTCCACGTGTCTTGGTGAAATTCAGAAGTTTTAAAGTCTTCAGCTGCCAATTTGGAACGTTTTGTCTGTCACTTCGGTCGATATGGATCAACCTGGGTGTCCAGGATAAATTTTCTCTGCGAACATACTATTGTAATTCCTCGACTTCCTTGCCCCTTCAGGATGGCCAACGCTGTTTCATTGACCGTCGAACTCGTTAATTGAGTTCCTTCTGACTCTGTTAATTCGTTTAACTTTGCGATGTGAGCTTTTGTAAGCAAATGTTTCCCCATTGAGCTTGTCCCATGTTCTGATGAATGGCAAAGAACTTGGTGACAAACGATACATATGATTCCAGCACTGCCGGTCTCCTCAGTTCCACAGTGCAAGTAAAATCGCCAAGAAGGCGCATGTCTAGAATTATTCCAAGCAATTGGTCGGTTCGAGTCTACATTCATTGAAGCCCACCAAGCGTCGAAGAGAATTTGTAAAGTAGAGTCGCTCAAATCCCGAATAAAGACACGTTCATTTTTGGAAGAGATCATAACCTCTGGCATTGAGGTATTTGAAGATTGTTAATCAGACATGGCGGTAGGAATAAGAAAGCTTGGTAATACGACTCGAGTGACTGCCGAAAGTAAAGTCATAGTACAGCAGATTGCTGGTTCTTAAATATTGACTCTAGAGCTACAAGCAAAAAATCAGATCTGTGAGACATTGCATGCATATTTGTGAAGTTGTATACCAGGACATATTGAAAAGACTGACTGTGTAAAACTCAATTCAGGAACAGCGCAATGCACTTCATTGCTGTGTAGCTTACTGAGCCTCCACAAAGATTGTTTACGCTCCATGTGCGCTCAATTGTAGGAGGCGGACATGATATCTTAGCTGGTATTTTTGCCCCAAAAAAGGCTGCCGATAGGTTGATTGTGGGTATGCTGCGTCCCATTGCCCTTAGATTATCCAAGATGCAAGATCAAAAATTGTTGATGCTCCATTGACGCTCGGTTGACGCTCGGTTGACACTCGGTTGATGCTCGGTTGACGCTCGGTTGATGCTTGGTTGACGCTCGGTCGACGCTCAGTTGACACTCGGTTGACGATCATTTTTAAGGCATATGTACGATGTTGTCAAAAGCATTATTGCCTAGAAAGGTGGCCGATAGTTCGATCATGGATTAATGTCGCCGCACGGCCCCTTGATTAACGATGATGCAAGGCTTAAAATCGTTGATGCTCCGTTGATGCTCATCTTTAGGTGATAGGAACGATGTCGCCCAATGCATTTTTGCCAAGAGAGGGGGCCGATAGTTCGATTATGGATTCATGTTGCTGCATGGCCTCTTGATTAAAGAAGATGCTAGGCCTAAAATTGTTGACGCTCCATTGACGCTCATTTTGAGGGCATAGGCACAATGTCGCCAAAAGCATTTTTGCCCAGAAAGACGGCCGATTGTTGGATCATGGGTCAATGTCGCTGCACAGCCCCTTGATGAACGAAGATGGAAGGCCTGAAATTGTTGACGCTCCGGTGACGCTCTTTTTCAGGCCATAGGTACGATGTAGCCAAAAGCATTTCTGCCTGGACAGGCGGCCGATAGTTTGATTATGTGTCAATGTCGCCGCATGGCCCCTTAATTAACAAAGATGGAAGGCCTAAAATTGTTGACGCTCCGTTGACGCTCATTTTTAGAGCATAGATACAATGTTGCCACAGGCATTTTTACTTAGATGGCGGTCGGTAGATCGATTATGTGTCAATGACCCCGCACTGCCATTTGGATTTTTCATTATGCAAGGCCAAAAATCGTTGATGCTCCGTTGACGCTCATTTTTAGGATGTGGCAACGAGCATGTCAGTAGTCTCTTTCACTATAACGCCCACCAATACATTCACTTTGGCAGTATGTGACAATGCCGCCCATTGATTGCCGAATGTGTAAGACTAAAAATCGTTGACACTCTGCTGACGCTCACATTAATTACATCGCGACAGCCGTTGTACACACAACAATTATATGCAACGTATCATATACACATTGTTGACATCGAATATTGCGTTAGTATGTGTTATCGTTTGCATCCAGGAGTTTTATTACGTCTCAATTTCTGATCAACTGCTATCCATGCTATCTAGATGAGAGATGACGTGGCCCTATCACATTCCCGCGCTTTTGGCCAGCAATTTACGGCATGCAGATCATTTTACTAATTTTTGGTAAATATAGCTCGACTTCCTCACCTTTCCTCATCCAGCTCCTTCTCCTCGATTTCCTTGACGCACCATACGCAATTTCAATTATTTCAACCATGTGCACTAGGTCTGTGCGGCGAGTGATGCAGTTGGATACATGGATAGATGCAGCAGGACGGTCGTCATTCAGACAAATTCGTTATGAGCACTGTCCGCTCTTTCTGTGACACGTATGACATCAGTCACTCAAATTTTGTTTGTATATTTCATCCCTAATATAGCTTTTGCTTTGTCGCTTAACAGTCACTTGCAAATAGTAATCGAATGTTTTGGCCGTTTTTCCTTGTGATTTGGATTCTAGAACTTTCACATGATGCGTTCGACCCTTGCACATACACAGACGAATTATCATGTCTCACAATGTGGTCACTGAAATCAAGAAAATGCTGACACGTTGCAAAATAGGTAAACAATTTGTTTTTCTCAAAGATATGACGTCAAAAATTACAATTTGCCTGTCTATTCCTCCACTGACACAGCAGCCTGCACCATGTCTTCGTCTGAATCAGATATCTATATGGTGATTAGCTGGAGGCTATACCCTGGGGTAAACGCTTACTGGTTCAACAGGCTTCGCTTTCAGCAAAGGTGACGTATCGCACTCTGCGGCGGTCTCAAGGCCGGATATGCTCGTGTTTGACTGCAGCTTCACTGAACTTGGCCTAATATGAGTACTTCCTGGTCGAGAAGTCTCTTGCGGCATTTGCAATATTCCGGGGACGATGTCAAGACACTCCAGATGCTCTCCAATTGTTGTCAGGACGGGTGTCGCTGCATCAAAATCCGTTTGCTGTTGAACGACTGCCGGAACCTGCAATCCAGATGTGCCGTACTTCTTATCTCTTTCATGGAAGTAATTGACTGCGTCCTCCCATCCCGGTTGTGTCAATTGGTCGAGCTTCATCTGCGTCTGAGGAACCCTCTCCAGGTGCTGCTGCACCATTTTCGTAATTCTGCCCATCACCCAGCTGGGTTCATCATCGTCACTCATCTGGCCCTGCTCTGTCTCTGCATCATCCTCATCTTCCCCATCCTCCCCATCGTCGGAACTTGCAAGATCACTCAGACTGTCTCCAATAGCAACCATCATCTCCAGAAATGTCTTTTCAGGGTCTCCGTTGGTCAATCCCATGTTTTCAGCGTTCCTCGTATCTTCCTGCTCCTGCTGAACCGCTGCCTCTGCATATTCAACTCGCTATCTTGCCCCAGCAGTCTCTCTCTCAACATAATCCTTGCTCCTTTTTTCTTTGTCTCCATTGCTTAAGAAGTGCGTTTCTCATCGTTGCTCGGCTGCAAGCTTCTTTTTGGATCGCAAGCTGCGCAATGCCCCAAGGGCTCGCACTCTCTCTGCTTCCAAGCCGCTCTTGCCTTCATTTGCTTGATGATGTCGTTGTGGGGAGCGCTTTGTTGATTTGCCATATTTGCCCGCTGGAAGTGGCGAAAAGTTCTTTTTCGGAGCATTGACCATTGTAGTTTGCCTTGACTTTGTTGTTGGGTGAGATGTTGCATGTTGCATGATATGGACAATATGGAGGCAAGCTTCGTCTTTTATGTCAAGGTTGGTATGGTTACTAATCTTGAACAAACCAAAAATGCGCTTTTGACCGTCAATAAAACGGGAATAGTTAGGCTAACCATACATTATGACTTGATTCCTAGCGTCAGTTTCATGTAATATCCCGGGGATTCTTTGAGACAAACATCAGCAGACGTCATTTCCCTTGTACAATGACCGATTGATATCTGACAAACATGCGATTTCGGCTGTCGTACAGCATAATTTATCCCTGTTAACAAACACACAACATCAGACCTACTTATTGCACATTGCGGGCCGGTGGGAAACCCCTGCAACTTGCGGCCATATCCAGCAGGATTCATCTTGAGTATATGGAACATCTTGGCTGCGAATTGTTCTATTCTGACATGAACCTAACTATATAGTCCTCAGGACTTCCCACTTCTTTTCATTATCATTCTGCTCTCCTATTCCACACCAGCATATCATGGAAACACAACCACCCCAGCCAGCACTGAGCAGATCGAAATCAAGCCGATTTGCAGGCGATACATTGAATATGTCACTCATTGGCACACAGCAAGAATCAAGACACCATTTAGTCCACCGCGATGTTGCCGATGCAGCCACCAGAAATATGACCCAGGATGCCCATTTAACAATCATCCGTAAAACTGGAAGCAGCAAGAATAAGCAGACGCAGACAGTTGGATGTAACTATATACATATCGTGGTAAACAGCCGTCAATTAATCGTATGACATACAACTGGTGTTTGTAGACAGCTACGCGACCAATTTCTCGCCGCCTGTAACGGGAAACCTCTGTGGTCAACAAAGGCATTTGTCCACGCAGTCAGGGAAATCGAACATCATGATGTCGTCAGCTCTGGAATTTTCGGGGACGAATTTCCTGATAAGAATCCCCGTGAGCGGACGAAACAGGCTTCAATCACCTTTGGGGAGGCTACAGAAGCGTATATGGTTGACGTAATCGCCAAATCTCATCGTTACAAGCAGCAACTAATTTTTTCTTGGTTTTCAGCATGTCTGCTACTTTGGCAAGGCAAGGAGGTCGGGTACAGTTGGAACAGTCCAACATGCGCCTGGCCTTGAATGTTGCAAACATGGCCAAAGAAGGCTTTTCGTGCGCTGCAATAGAGGAAACGCAATTCCTGATTGAAACACCTCGCGCCGAGGTCTGAAAGGAGAAGATGCGGGGTGTTGAGTTTCCTGGGCATAAAAGGGTGAAGGATGCAATAGAAAGACACCCGACTATGCTTGGTCAAAACCAGACCGCCAGATTCCTTCCTTGCCCAAATGGCACGGCAGAAAATCCGCAGACATGGTGGAGACGCTAAGGAACAGGCGCACCTCCCCCCGACAGATGCAGACAGCCGACTCCAGAGGGGACGCCATCTCTGCCCAAAATGCCACCTGCCCCAACTGGTAACAGTTCCGGAGCTCAACAGGCCCAAATCGTCAATTTGCCAGCTGGATATGCGTATTCACATACATCCCTTCCCTGTGCTGAATTTCTTACGCTCGATGCTTCTGCCCAGGATAGCCACCACGATACAGATTTTGATCCAGATATGCTGACTGATGAAGGAACATCCACTGGTTAGTACACTATCTGCTGTGTGGTAATGCAGCTGACATCCATTTTAAAGACCGGAGCAGCCTATTGAGCGAACCTGTAAGTGATGACGAGCATTGATCAAAGGCACGGGATTTTGGAGATAATTATTATATATTCATATGTATTATTAAAGAACAATGTAGTGATCAAGAAGAAAGTAAATGAAAACACTAGAAAGGCTGCCAGAATGATGTGAATAATGGATTACGCCAAATTGAATGATTGTATAATATGGATACATGTGTGGCAAAATGAGTGTCAACTGAGCATCAACAATTTTAGTTCATGTAAGTCCGGTAATTCACAATTAATTTCGTTGTAGTTATGCATAATTGAAGTATTGGCCACCTTTATTGGCAAAAATCATATCAACACGCTCCCTACCTCATCCTGAAAATGAGCGTCAACGGAGCATCAACGATTATTGATCAAGAGTCCTGGGTAATCGCACCGCGGATTGGTTGTAGGCAGTCATAACGGATTTATAGGCCGCCTTTATTGGCAAAATAGATTAGGATACCCTCCCTGCCCCATCTTGACCATGAGCGTCAATGGAGCGTCAACAATGATTGGTCGTGTATCTTGGGTAATATGGGGTGCGACAGGTTGCAGACAGTCATGAACATATTATTGGCTGCTTTCATAGGCAAAAGAGAAAGAGAAACACTACATGCCCCATCTTGAGAATGTGCGCCAACGGAGTCTCAACGATTGTTGGCCTTCCATCATGGTTAATCACAGCGTAATGTGGCCGTTATGCTCTATATACATCTTTTTGACTTCTTTTGTATGCTAAAAGGCTCAAGAATACTTATTGCGAGCTCTGTAAATGACATAAGTTGTTACTGTCCCGGAGGATGTAGCCGGAATATCCCGTACCTATCTGCCTATAAAGGCTGCCATCTCCTAGTTTATAGATACTTGTAATCAAGCGCCACTCATATTACCGAAGATGCAAGACCAATAGTCGTGGACGCTCCATTGATGCTCATTTTCAAGATGGGGTAGGGAGCATTTCGCTTCCTTTTTTTGTTATAAAGGTGGCCAATACTCTGTTTATGGCTCGGTGTAATCTGTCGCCCCCCGGATTACCCAAGATACATGACCAACAATCATTGACGCTCCATTGACGCTCATTTTCAGGATGTGGTAGGGCACATGTGTCTGTTCATTTTGATCACCAAGGCGGCCAATGCATCGAAAATAAACTGTGATGTACCAATATCAATATTTTACCATTATCATTAGCATATCTGAATATGACCATAAATGTGAAACCCGAAACCCAGAACCGGAGATTGGAACCGACGGGTCTAGCCAAACCCGGCACAACCCGCTGCTTGACGGGTATGGGTCCGGGTTTGGCCCGCCAAGAGTCAGCGGGTCGGGTTGCTTGGCAATTGCTAACCCGGACCGGGGCCTTCGGTTCGGTTCCAACCCAGACCGGAACCGTTGCTAACACTATCACTGAACATAATCTGTCTTTTGAGATTCTCGCTCTGAAGCTCCAGCTCTTTTGACAGCGACTGAACTTGCAGAAGCAATTTTAGGATTTCAAAGCATAGGTCTAAGCATACTACTTAGTCAATATCGAGTTAAGTAAGGTTACTAATTGGCTAGGTCTGTGCATTTATGGTTTAGTTGTACAGGGCGACCTTCCTCCAACATACCATCAGCACAATCTAAATTGGTCTGGACGCCACATGCAATCCTCCGAGACACTCCGATAGCCCTCAGCAGTGCTTCTAAGTACTTTCAGATGCTACGAGGCCCCCCGGGAGCTCTGCAAAGTGCTCTCAGACTCTGCAAGAGCATTCTCGGGTGCTCCTGGAAGCACCTGAAGTTGTGAAGGTGCATTTAGGCTGCTACGAGATTTGACTATTAGGATAGTCAAATGTGGGTCCTCTGCAGACCTCTGTGCAGATCTGCCGGAGACTTCCAGAGCAGCCGAGACTACTGCACAGCTCTGCGGGAGACTTGGTGCCATATTCTCACAGTACTGGTTCTTAGGGTTCCACAACCACAAGGCATTTCGCTTGTCATATTCGTCTTTGTTACAGTCACAAGATTCGCTAGATCATGATATGGCATGTTATATCTAAGTCTCTATATATAAACATACGGAGATACAGGAATAACGGAGATGGACTCAGCAACCGGGACAATATATTTGGGAGACTCCAGGGTAGATAGACATCATCGCATTATACGAAATACACACTCTATCTTTCCCAGCTCTTGGTCTCACGCACTCTTGCCAAGCTTTCATAGATCTATGCAATTTGTGTGGTTCATCATGGCCGGGTTTCCCTTCATATCCTCTCACCCTCTTCCTACGCTCCTCAAGCCAGAACCACTCTTTCTCAAGAATTCCCTTCGGATGCCATGCGAGGTGCGGCGGAGTGTTGATGATGGGCAGTCTGCCTTCGATCTCCACTGTTGCACCACAGTGTGATCGAGTGAACTGAGTGATACACTCCGATGCCGTGGTCGAGTGAGTGTGGAGGCGGTGATCATGCGATCTTCGAGGCCTTACATGAGCGAGTTTCGAGATTGACTTGGTGGCGGTAATCCTGCACACTTGAAGCCCGTAATCGTGCGAGTTTGGCGATACACTTGAAGGCTTTGATCGAGCGAGTTTGGAGATGCATTTGGAGGCCATGATCAGGCGAGATTGGACGAGTACTTCGAGGCGGTCAATCTCGAGGCGATAGTTTGGGAGTGAGGCGTGATGGGAGCTGAGACTGTATTCATTGGTTAACTCGTAATTGTCGAAATTTAGAGAATTGAGTGCAACATGGTCTGCCAATAGATGAGAGACTGGCTGGGAGTGGGAGATAGTCGATCTTGGGATAATGCAGTACACGGTGTATGCAGTACTCAGTGTATGCTGTACTCGGTGTATGCTGTAGTTGGTGTGAACTCTTTATCATGACATGGAGAGATAGAGAGGGATGACTTAACTTCGGGTTCTGAGGTGATGGTAGAGTTGAGGACGAGAAATAGAGCGATAAGTGGAGATGGGGGTAGTGTTAGCAACAGGTCCGGGTAACCTGCCAGCGGTCCGGGTTTAGACCGGGAAAACAGTTCGGTTCGGTTCCAGACCCATCCAACAACTCGACCCGGTTTGCCTTGGCAGGGTTGTTTCCCGGACCGGACATAAACCTGTGGTATTTTGGCCTTGTTCTAAATACAGCAGAGCCTCATTTTCACAAACTCAGAACTTTGGCTCCAATTAAGTATTTGAGTTCTGATCATATCACAATACAATATATACGTATTAGATGCAGTTTTGCATGCTCTTTCTCCTCCTTTTCTCCACTTCGTGATGCAATCAATATTCATTGTGTCACTGCAAAAAACGCCCAATTTTCGGCATCATTCCACAGCAACTCAACGAATATTGATCAGATCGCAAAGTGGAGAATAGGAGGTGAAACAGCATGCAGAACTGCATCTTTTACGTATATATCATATTGTGATACGATCAGAACTCAAATACTTAATTGGAGCCAAAGTTCGGAGTTGGCAAAATTGTGGAACCGGCCAAAAAACCGGCAGTTCAGTCCAGTTCGGTTTTCTGAAGGCGTAAAACCAGTCGCAACGGTTCCTGTTTGGTTCCAACCCGGACCCGGAACTGAACTGCGGATTTGGAACCATTGTTAACACTAGATTGGGGAATTCATCATGAGAAACTGGGACTTCAGGGAATTTCGTGTGCGAGTCAATTTTTCATCCCCGATACGGCAGGCACGAGTCCTGATCCAGTGTGTAACAACACCGATACGAGGGCTTCCCAACCCAATCAGGCAAGGCGTACCCTTCATTTCTCATATCCACTTGTATCCTCCACATCGTTCTCATCTTCATCCTCCATCTCTCTCTTTCTCGTCCACAACTCAACCATCATCGCAGAACAATAAGTTAAGTGATCCCTGTCTATCTCTCCATACCATGATCATGAGTTGACACCGAGTACAGCATACACCGAGTACAGTATACACCAAGTACAGCATACACCAAGTACAGCATACACCAAGTACAGCATACACCAAGTACAGCATACACCAAGTACAGCATACACCAAGTACAGCATACACCGAGAACAGCATATGCCGTGTACAGCATACACCAAGTACAGCATCCACCCAAGATCGTTGTCATCCCATCATTCTCATCATTGCGACTTGACCCCTGGATGTAGCTTTAGCTTCCGGCGTGCCTCCCTACATGATCAACCGCCATCAGCCAGCCCTCCATGAGACTTCAAAGGTAAAGTCACCTTGTCACATTCCCACGGTTGCGAGTTAACTACCAGATTTATAGAGTCTCCGCACCCAGTGCTCCGTCCATCGACCGCCTCCAAGTACATGTCAAATCTCGCTCAATCATGGCCTCCAAGTGTATCTCCAAACTTGCTAGATTACGGCCTCTAAGTGCTTATCTCCAAACTCGCTCTATCACGGCCTCCAAGTTTATCTCCAGACTCGTTCGATCATGGCCTGCAAAGTTTGCACCATCATGGCCTCCATGTGCATCTCGAAACACACTCGATTACGGCCTCCAAGTGCATATCTCCAAACTCGCTCAATCACGGCCTCCAACTGCATCTCCCAACTTCGTTCATCACGGCCCCCAGGTGTATCTCCAAACTCGGTCAATTGCAGCCTCAAAGATTGCACGATCTTGGCCCCCAAGTGCATCTCCAAATCCGCTTGATCACCTTCTCGAAGTGCGTCTCTAAGTTTACTCGATCACCACCTGCATGTGTATCTCCAAATGTGCTCGATTACTGCCTCCAAGTGCATCTCCAAACTCCCTCGATCACGGCCTCGGTGTGTATCTCTGAGTTCACTGGATCGTCATTTCCGGGCGCACCTGGAATTGCTCTCAAGCACCGCCTGCAGCCCATCCACATCTACCATGTGTAGATGGGAAGCTATATACATACATAGATGAGAATACATACCGAATACATGAGTTTTAAAATCGTTGAACGATATGTAGTAGCTATGATTTCCAGGCACACCAGCAGCGTTCCCACAGCAGATGTTGTATTTCCCAGACTAGTGTTAGCAATGGTTCCGGGTTACCCGGCTGCGGTCCGGGTTTGGAACCGGACCGGATGGTCCAGGTCAGGTTGTTACGCGGAAAACAGGGGTACCCAGCGGGTTTGGGGACGGGTTGGAACCGGACCGCAGTTCCATATTACGGTTCCTGCAATTTTGCCTCCAATTAAGTATCTGAGTTCTGATCGTATCGTGACATGATCAGTACGTAAAGTGTGCAGTTTTAGCCGCTCTTTCACCTCCCACTGTCAGATTTGCGATTGGGCCAATATTCATTGAATCGCTGTGAAATAAGGTGATATTTCGGCCGAAAAGTGCGGGTTTTCGATAGCGACTCAACGAATACTGGTCGGATCGCAAATCTGAGATCAGGAGGGGAAAGAGGGGCTACAACTACACAATCTACGTTCTGAACATGTCACGATACAATCAGAACTCAGATACTTAATTGGAGCCAAAATAGTATATTTGAAATGCCGGGTTGTTGGTGGTAACCCGTTGCAACGGTCCAGTTCCAGGTTGGAACCGGACCCGGAACCGAACCGGGAATTTGGACCCATTGCTAACACTATCCCAGACTGCTCTACTGCAATTCGAGGTGCTCCCAGACTTGTCACAAGTGCGCCGAGGCTTGACGTTGGCACTCCCAGGCTTGTTGCCGGTTCTCCCAGGTGCTCCCAGGTGCTCCCAGGCTTGTCGTCAGTGCTCCCAGGTGCTCCCATGTGCACCCAAAGTTCTCTCCGGCGCTCCCAGGTGTTCCCAAACTTATCACAATCACTCCCATGGTACTCCTGTACCAGTCATCAGAGATCCCAGTTACTCCAAAGGCTGGCCGGAATACCCTCCTAGGGTCTCATACTCTCCTGACATTGAAGCATCTAAGTTTACACTCCACATCCTCTCAGACACTCCGGGAGGCTCCCAGTGACTAAAATACATTTTGCTGATGACAAGTTGACACGGAGCTGACAGTTCAAGGCATTTCGGTGGCAGCCTTCATATCCGGATCAAGCATAGATTCATATATTAGCAGATGCTGAGCGGGATGAGCCGCCTGCACCTAAAGGCGAAGTGTCTTGATGGATGACAATTTGTGTGCACTGTGTCCACTGATTCAAAGTCAAAGAAAACATGATGAGAATGAAGCAAACTAGAATCTAAAGTGCACTACAGACTGGGATACTTGTGCTTCAGTGGCGTATTTGTCACTCTCGAGGCGTGCCTGGGCAGGAATGATACATCCATAATGAGTCGCAGCTTGTCAATGTTGGCTTCATACAAATCCAAGAACCTCATTCTGGACTGCATTGCAGATCTCAGTTGTGCCAGAACTTCAATCATAGGCCAGGAAATACCCGGGAGCGAAAGCTGCAGCTTAGCCATGAATACCTCAGCCATGTCTCAGTCTCTGACACTCTGGGATGCGGATCTGAGGTGTGCCTGAACTTCATTGATATGCCAGCAAAAGCTGTAACTTTGCTACGAATAAGTGAACCCATGTCTCATATTCTGACACATGTATTCAATATCGCGTAGACTGACTTTATTGCCAAATGGTATGGGCAAATATGCAGTGCCAGATCTGGCATATCGATATGCCCACAATTCTCCGGTGCACTGGAACTTGGATCATATGCCGGCAAAAGCAGTGGCTTTGCCACGAATAGGTGAGCACATGTGTCATATTCCAACTCATGTACTCAATATTGCCTAGACTGACTGTATTGCCACTGAGATTGGGAAATATGCAGTGATCGATTGGTCATATGGATATGTACTCAAGCCTGTCTGGTGCACCTGAACTTCGATCATATGCCAGCAAAAGCTGCAGCTTTGCCACGAATAAGCGAGCATTGTCTCATATTCTGACACAGGTACTCAATATCACCTAGAGTGTCTCAGTGCCAGATGCGATTGGCCAATATGCTACACTGGATCTATCTTAACATGACTCATAACATATGTTGCGGATTTTCTGGTGCACCTGAAATTCGATCATATGCCAGCAAATGCTCCAGCAGTGCTACGAATCCGCGAGCCGGTGTCTCATATTCTCACTTAGCCACTCAATATGGCCTCAACTGACTTAATTACCAATTGGGATTGCCAAATATGCAGCACTTGATCTGTTGTAACGAGACACATGACAGAACCGAGGATTGCCCAGTGTACCAGAGAGTGGTTGAATGATGCGTTTCTCATTCTTTTGACTTCGAAAATGGGTGCATGGCCTCTGGTTTCCAGTGTGCCTCAAATTCACAACTGACAAATGATTCGAAGCCCGCAGCGGCATCATGCCTAACATCAGACTTATGCCTTCTATCGTGAGATAGGCCTGCTGGGAATGTGTAATGTTGCTTATCAATTGACTTTATCTCATATTGGTCATTATTAATAATCAAGAATGCCAATGAAATCCCCCTCTAACAATTCCAACATCCAATCTTTGATTCGTTTCAAAATGACAGAGAGAAAGGATCTCTTTATGCACTATAAGTGTGTCTTAAAAACAACCATTTTGACTATTCGTATCAGTTAAGAAGATTATCTTGGTTGACTGTCTAAAGAGGTATACCTTGATGAAGTGTCCTAACAATCTAAGATGATGGTTCATCAGACAGCAACGTGTCTCCATTCTCTATCAGCCACGTCGTGTTGTCCCCATGAGACGCTAGAATTCAGTAATTCATCGACATCGTGATGTTCAGTCAACTCATCAAGCTGTGCAGGACTCTCATTTGCGCAACTCCAGAGTGTTGATGGAGATCACTCGTGTGGTTATCATAGCCACCAGGACCCATATTCAGTAACCAGGTGTGTGGTACTCTGTTTGGCCCTAGCCGGACAACTCATGCAAATGGCAGCCACTGCTTATTCAATACCCAGAACTTCTGAGTAGTTACTGCATGGTTTGCAGCTCTGAGATATAGCCCTGTGCTGCCCACTTTGGGTGTCGTTACGAATACAGAGTGAATTCGTGAACCCTGCAATTTGAGCTGCATTTCTGTGCATTCATCATGGCCCATTTCTGCATACATGTGGAATGTATCCACATGATCCGCAAAATACTTGGTTAGCCACCACTTCAAATGACAAACTTGGCCAGGAAGAGGACAAAATAGCACTGCCTTTTGTAAAGGAGGTGCACTGGGGAGTGCATTATCATGTCTCACTTGTACAGGACGGAGCGCCTCTCTTAATGTGTCGTCTTGGTCAGGTTCAGGATACTCCGCAGGTTCGTTGACAAGCATTGGCAGAAATGTCTCTCTCAGCGGTTGGAAAATTGGAGAATCTACCCAAGTATCGAGTGGCCATTCATTGTACCATTGTTCAGAAATGTCGTTGCGATCCACGGTGTCTCCCAACACTAACTAGAAACATGCTAGCCGGCATCTATGAACCCTCCATGCTCCTTAAACACCCTGTGAAGTGTATCTCTCCACAAGAGTCTTCAGTTGTACTTGCTCTTCCTAACTTCACTCGAGATGAATGAGGTGTGCATTTTCCTTCGGTATCCAAACCAGTAGTTTTCCATTGGCTAGTTTCGATTCCGACCACATCCTAATCATCCATGGCTTTGCAATCTGTATCATCGGGTGTGCTGCGTCCTGTTGAGCTTCTTCATCTTCTGTCGGGATAGCATGCTTCAAACTCTTCACAGCGGAATACATTGCATCTGCACCATGCTTTTCCATCACAGTATCATCCTGTGGATCTTCAGGCGCACCTGGAAACAGCCACATTGTCTGATAACACCAGTCATAGAGTGAATGGAATCCCGGCGTAGCTGTGACTTGAAGTTTGAATCCAATTTTCACTTTCATCATGATTTGCCAGCCCACACTGTTTTTAGTCTTGTACCGATGGGACTCATCAAAAATCCCAAAACTCCATGCACAGTAGGGAAGTTGGCCATTGCTTGATAGTTTCACTCTCAATGTTAAGGTATCATATGAATCATGGTGGATATTCCATCGGTTTTCTGGCTCATCATTACTGGTGTTCAGATCCTCATGGGTGAGATTCGCATTTTCCGCATGCAACAAGATAATGAGTTTGAAATCGGTTCTGTATGTCATCTCATCGATGACACTCTCGAACATCTCTGCAACTCTGGGCATCGTCACCAACCGGATTGGTTCAAGGGATGATGTAAGTGCTGGATGTGCCTGCGGTGGTGTTGTCTGGATCTCTATGAGGCGGCGGGGCACTGAATGCTTTCTCCACAACAGATACCACTCCCATTCTTTACCAATAATCCTGGGAAAGTGGTTCTGTGCCATATTCACCCAATCTTCAAGGGTATTCCCCCACAAAATCGACAGCAGTAACCCCATTACAACTTTCTCAGTCAGCAGTTCGCATATCATTGCTGCTGCCACCGAGGTGAAAGTCTTGCCAAGACCTATTTCATCCACCACCAGCGCTCCTGGCATATCAGAATCCCAAACACACCTCCTCACAATGAACCGTATTGCCCAAACCTGGTGCACCAGAAGCTTGGTTCCGGGCAGGCGTGGAATTGAATACTTGTGGCCTGGAACACAGTCCTCTGTTGATTGGCGAATCGGATGGGCATCCAGCAGCCTGACTTCCACATCAAGACACTCGTGTTCGAATTCGTTGTTGATTGTATTGAGAACACTATTTCATACTGAACTGGTATTATCTGGATCAAGGACCTCCTCACCATCCTCCACTTGCTCTTGAACCGCCCTTGCACCTTTGTCTGTGTTCTTTTCATCCTCAATGAACTCTTTCAGTTGCTCTGATGTAAGCTGGGCAGATGGGCTCATATTCCGGCGCTCCTGCAATTCATTGCAATGTTAGGTATTTCACAGACAGGCAACCATTTGAACAAATATATATGGATGGAATACAATCAATTCTATTCTTTCAATCAGAACTTACATTAATACAAGCATCATTCTCTTGCCCACCATCCTCCTCTCCCTCCTCTCTTCCACCCTCTTCAGAACCTTTCAAAGTCTATGTATAATGATTAGCAGTTGCGGACATCTAGCCTTTACACGGCTAGCGGGGATCACCTTAGCAGGTCTAATTATGTGCTTGGCAATCTCCTTCCCGGTAGCTCTCTTCATTTCGACCAAAAATATTTTCAGATTATGTCCGAGTTTCAACTTGAAAGCATTTGAAAGGCAACAGTTGTACGAAATCTGGCCATATATGGGGTCAATTATCATTCGCCTGTGTGTATATAATCCCATATACTCTTTGTCTAATTCGTCCTGCTCCAATGTCCACATGGAGATCAATGTTAGAATGTATGGCTCTGTCGGGCCTCCGTTTTTGTCATTAAAATCAATCAGCCCCTCCCAGTGCCTGACATCGGTATACGAGGCTTGGAGTTGTTTGGGGGCTAGAACCATATCCTTGCCATTCAACACCCAGCAAATCACACCAATGAACGTTGTATTTGGCAACTCGGGGAGGTTACTTCTCGCGTTTTGACTAGCCCACTTGCCCATATCCAGCGCCGGTTGGTTGTTGCCTCACCTTCCCGTTGAAGTTGCCTCCCGAATTTTGCTTGCACATTTATTCAAAACATCTCAACCCCCTGCGGCCGAATCCATTCATCATTATCGAAATTATCCAATCACAGCCAGTCCTCGATTGTCACCACAATATCTGCAACTGCTGTCTCCCAGTGCAGGGGTCCATCTTGAAGCTGTTTCAAACAGTTCTGCCCCTGGATAATGGACCGATGCTTCTTCTCCAGAAACCCAGCCACCCATACTTTCTTCCACTTGTTGAACGGACTGTAGTTAGCCTGCCCCATCTTTTTGTCAAATTACTTCCAGGAGAATTCAGTTTGCTTGAGGCTGATTGGCAGTTGGCCTTTTGCACCGCCCATGTCCAACGAATGATTGCTCTCATCTTTTGCATCATAATTGTCATCGGAAATCACCGGCAATGGAGGCTAGTCAGCAATCCCTGTGACATCTGTGTTCTGCGGTTCTGCAGGCAGCTGGAATGTTTTCATTGGGAGGCTAATCGGTGGTCTCCTGGGTGCACCGGAAGGAGGTTCAGGTGGAGGATTAGGGATGGAAGATGTTGGCCGATTGACTGTATGGTTGTCCGGCAGTCCTGGAGGCACTCTCAGTGGACCTGGAGATGGGGGCCCTTGTCCTGGAATCTGCAGAGGGGGGAACATTTGAGACCTGCCATAACCACCTTGGTGGAGGTCATATTGTTGCCACTGTGGCCCATAACTTGGAAATCCTTCGCTTGCACTGGTGGTTGGTTGCGAACTGTGTGTCATGTTGAATGGAGAATGTTGATAAAAGTGCGGAGTATCTGGAATTGGCTGCTGTGAAGGCAGGTAACCATACCCATGCGACAGATGATATTGATTGGTTTGTTTCCCAAGTTGACTTTCTTTTCCAGTTGCAGTTCGTGTACTATTTGCCGATGATTCTGAATTGTCTTCACGGCGTTGTTGCATGCCAAATAGGCCACCTGGTGGAGCCATATTTGCTGTCTTCAGGGGAGATCCATTCGTCAACATGTTCTGTAAACAAAGATGGTCAACTACTATGGATGTAAGATGTGATATAGAATCAATCGGAGTATGGTTGAGTATATTGCAGGCAGCAGTGACCTTGGGCGGAATGAAGGGCTTCTTATAACCCATTCTGTTGTCACGATCTGTGGTGTTTCACTCCACCTTTGATCCATGAAACCGACCTGGCTGAGAAAAAGAAACCTTAGTCACACACTTCCTGCCTTTCTTTGTTATATGCTCGAATTCCTATACTAGGATAGATGCTCACTTTCATACACTTCCATGACTTTACAGGTCATAGAAGGGATATGATATGATATTTCCAGGAACCCAACAAGAACTATATCCAGTATGAAGGTTAGCAGGACTAGGAATATTACACATAAGTTGGGTGTGTACGACCTTGCAACCTCATTCAATAGGGGGCCTGTGAGTCGAGCAGCAACAGTGCTTGCTTCCTATTGAGCTCCTTGACGAAGCATCTTTGTTCGCCTCAGGATCCACACTCCAGTCAAGGATCGTTACCGAAGCAAACATCCTATCAGTTCTCGATGATCATTGCGTGGGCATACCGCTAGCTAGGAAGCTCACCTATTCATTGTATTGCGATGATTTCCCTTGATTATCAGCTGTTCAGAGGCTCGAGTGTAGGTATAACTCACAATGATGTAGTACAAGGCCCATGGTGGTAAATGCAGTGATGACAAAAGAAACCTTCTCTTCTCTGCTAACGACTTTCAGCAGACAATGTGCATGATTATTGTGCGGGATATGATATGTATATCCTGATCTATGAAGAAAGCTCATCGTAAGGTAACTTTATTTTACTCCTCTCTTGCATTTGGCAGGGTGCAATGCGGCTGTGATACTCTAACTTGAGTTAGCTCGCTTTCAACCCAATATCCCTGAGTCTCTGAATCACCCCCTGAAGTGTCATCGAGGTTCATTCGAATACGTGTTCACTGACCATCCCTCCAATATGGTCAACACTTGCCAGAAACATGTTACGTGGTTTATTTGCAAAATGAAATTATTCAACGAGAACAGACTCGAGGCTCACTATCAACAATATCACCCAATATCAATGAATGAAGGGCTATTACTGGATGGGATTTTACCTCCTGCAGGCTGGGATCGACCCGAGCCATCATGGATTGACTTCAGTCGGTACACCTGAATGGCCATCGATGAGCTAGTCAACTAATGATCTAACCATAGACAATCAACCCAGTGCGGCACCACCTGAAGATACTCCTGACAAAGAAACTATAGACCCCCAGAAGCCTGATCTGACATGTACCACTGATCCAATAAAGACGAAGGCTTATATGGTGGTAGTTGGAGTGGAAAATGCAGGGTGGGAAGCATATGGCAAAGCAACTGGATTGTACAACAAGCATTGCAAGTACTCAGAACAATGGAATCCATGGCATCCATTTCAGTCAGTACATGACTTCCAACAGGCTTAATCATTTAGCCAGCAAACGAAAATGTGGATAGATCAACATCTGAGGCGTGGACAGGACAACTTCAAAATCGAATCATTCCAATCCGCAGATCCGCTGTGAAAGCTCCTCTCCCAACTCGATTTCGGGCTCGACGATGATAGTTGAATTGAAGATCATTCACATAACTTCGGAACGTTATACTACAGGGATATTTTCAAATGTATAATGTTCCTTTTGGCACCTCTCCCATTTCAGGTGCACCTGGTTTTTAAACCAGTGCGACTCACAGACTCAGAAAGTCGCCGAATATACAGTGAGATGAACACGGGTAATTGGTGGTTCGATGCACAAGATCAGCTTCCTGCCAGAGGGACAATTGTGCCAGTCATTTGTGCATCCAAGAAGACTCATTTGACCAATTTTTTGGGGAATCAGCATGCCTGCTCGCTGTATCTCACAATTGGGAATATTCGAAAAGATATCCGCCGGACACCTACAAAGCGCGCCTAGATCCTCGCTGGGCTGATCCCCTGTCCCCCAAATGGTGCCAAAAATACTGATGAGGCATGGCATTCCGCGGTTGGAACTGTGCTGTCCCCACTCCGGAAACTTGACATAACTGGTCCCGGCTTGAAATGCAATTGTGCTGTTGGATTCCACAGACAACGTTGTACTCTTTTGGTGGCCTGGGTCGGCGATTATCCAGAACAAGTCATGGTTGCTCAAGTCTCATATGCCTCATGCCCAATGGGTAAAATTCCTAAAGGTGCGCCAATGGGGCATTCCACTTTTCGACCACTCGATAACTCAAGAGATAAGCATGTTTACTTGGACCTTCTGGACAAAACTAACATCGATGTTCTGCACACTCTTGGTGTTCATCCAATCTGAAACAAGTTCTGGCAATACCCTCTCTGCAATGTCTATTGGCTTTGGCAGCCTGATGAATTGCATCAGTTGCTCTTGGGTTTAGTTAAAGACTTATTGCACTGGCTGCTCAAATATGTGAAAGCTAGAAATGTCAAGGATCAATTTGACATTAAATTCACATCGGTACCACGATATCCATGACTCCAGCACTTCTCTAAATCATTCGATTCGATGAAAAGCAGCTCCTGGCAGGGAAAAGAGATCCAGGGCATGATCAGAACACTGGCAGTAAATTGTGCTCCAATTCTTGACTGCTCCAAGGATGATGGGAAAATGGCGGCAGAAACAACCTCTGATGAAATGGTGATGGGAACAGTGTGGGCATTATGTGAATTCTCTCTACTTGTCAACCAACAAAATCACTCTGATCTATCCCTCACAGCACTAGATGATGCACTGAAGCAATTATACAAGAAGAAGGGTGCTTTTCAAGAACAGAAAATGTCGAAGTCTGCAAAGGCCAAAGTGGATGAACAGTTGGCAAGAGAATCCCATCAGTTACGAGAACAAAGGATTCATAAAATCCATGCTGCAATGGAGGTTCTGGTGTACGAGGCTGAAAAGTTTACAACAACAAAACCGAGGCAATTTCAGGTGCACCTGAATAGAGCCTGACAAGTGGCAACCAAATGGTCAGATGCTGATTGGCAGAGGGCAAAAGAGCGATTGGAGCGTGAAATCCATCAAGTGACACCTGTTGAATGCAAGCTTTTCGATAAATTATTCCAACATCATGAGGGACAACTATTGCAGGAAGTCTGGACTAAGCCAACTGGTCCCAGAAGCACATTCGCCAAAAAACTTGCTGAAATGAAAACTGCTGCAGAAGAAGAGGTTTATCGAGTGGCAAACATAATAGCCAACATGTGAGTGGAATTTCAGCTCCATCTATCTGATGCTGAGACTGAAGCCACCACCTGGAGTATCGCTGATATGGACTGTGTTGCGAATCAGCTGGAGAGAGAGATTTATTGTATCACTTCAAATGAGCAGATGCGGTTCAGGAAGGAATTGTCCATCCGCTTGATCGAGTTTGAAGCTTGCTGGAAGGCAATTGGTGTTCAGGAGCTCTGGAAAACCATCGAACAGCATGTAACATATTTCGGATATCCAAAGGTGAATCTTGTGAGCCATATATTGGAGTCAATTCGGCAAATGGGTTCTGGTGACAATTTCACCACCGATATTTCTGAACAGCTACATATTGGAAATGTGAAAGAGGAATATCGATCTACAAACACAGTCAATTGCATTCGACAGATGCTCGAGCTCAATGACCAGTTTACCGGTCTTGACTATATGGAGGAGACACTGTGTCATCTTGCCCTTCAAGGCTGCTAAGATATTGACTCTGCAAAAGTTTTCAACCTACTATCCACTACGGATAAATGGCAAAATACTCGCAGAGCCCATCTGTTACGCTTCCAGCATTGTCAGGAAGAGCCATCTTTCTGCCCCGTATCACAACAGGTACATCTTTTGAGAGAAACCCATGTCCACCGAGTGTGCAGAAGTATCAAATTAACCTCACTCAGAGATGCATCAGAAGATTTCGGAATTCCCAACTGTGGACAGGTATTCCCTGCACAGATCGAAGAGGACTGGGGACACGAAGTTTGTGGACTAGTGCTCGGATATGATCAGAATGCACTCATAGACAGTATATTCATTAAACTTCAGAATGGGCTGTTGTACTACTGTCAACCATTTCACTGCCCTACATCTGTTGAGCGTCTGGGACTTGATTGCAAGGTAGAATATACCATTGCCAACCAAGGGATCATGCCTGAATGTCATAAGGTCTGGGTCCAATATACGGAAAGCAACCTCGATAACACCTTCCAAGGCCGTGTTCCTTCTTTTCCTGTATTATACTTTAGCCGGACTCCACTGAATCAGATCCTCCAATTTCAGGAGCGCCTGCCAGCCAGAAAAACAATATCGACCATTTCTAACAGGTGCAAGAAGACTCAACAATGGATAGTACATTCTCAAGCTCAAGAATATATGGTGGTGATTTCGACAAAGTACAAAGATCCACATGGTTGGGCTGATTGTGTTGACGGGTTCATCCGGGTTGTCACACAGACTGAACAGATGCATGTTGTACCTGTCGGACCAATTGTTGGACTGGCCCATTTGGTGCGAGAGAATGCCGCATCAGAAAGAATCAAGAGCGTATGGCTTGTAAATAATCATGTGGATTTAGATACCTACTGGACTGTATATTAACTTACAATGCCTGAATCAAGTTGTGCAGGAGGAAGATAGTTAATCGAATTGTGCTATTTGACATAAACATTATAATAATCACTCCCGGAGAGTATGGCTCCAGGTTAGAGATGCACCAGAAGAGTCTTGAAGACATGGCGAATACTTCCAATAGCTCCGAAATTTGCACATTCTCATAGTTTGATTTTGTAGCATTTTGAAGACAACTATACACTCTTCAGGTGATTCTTGTATTTTGTTCCACAGCTTCCGGAGCATTGAGGAGGACCGGGGAAGTAGTCTCGGAGCACCTGAGAGCCGATTGCTTTTCATTCAGCCTATCTAGGAGCATCTAGCAGCATCTAGAAGGATCAGTGTGGCTGTTCAGAGTTGCTGAGTTGTTCAGTTATAACTTCCAAACCATTTTACATTTTGCTGATGCCTATGACTGGTGTTATCAGATGATGTGGCTGGTTTCAGGTGCACCTGAAGATCCAGAGGATGATACTGTGATGGAAAAGCATGGTGCAGAGACACTGTATTCCACTGTGAAGAGTGTGATGCATGCGATCCGGACTAAAGACAAAGCTGCTCAATAGGGTGCGGCGCACTGGATGATACAGATTGCGAAGTCTTAGATGATCAGGAGGTGGTCACAATCAAAACTAGTCAATGGAAAACCACTAGCTCAGATACCGAAGGACAAAGCACACCTGGTTGATCTCTAGTGCACTGCGAAAGAGCAAGCCAAACTGAAGTCCGTTGCGGAAAGATACACTTCACAAGGTGCCTCAGGGGCATGGACAGTTCACAGATGGTGGCTAGCATGTGTGTCGGTAGTGTTGGAAGAAACTGAGGATCGTAATGACATTTCACGACAATGGTACGATGAATAGCCACTGGATACTTGAGTGTATTCTCCGATTTTCCGAAGTCTGAGACAGACATTTTTTCCAATGGTTGTCAATGAACTGGCGGAGTATCCCGAACGTGACCAAGACAATACATCAAGTGAGGTGCTCCTTCCGGAACAAGAGACACATGTAAATGCACTCCCCAGTGCACCTCCTTCACAAAAGGTGGTGCTCTATTGTCCTCTTCCTGGCCAAGTCCATTATTTGAAGGGGTGGCTAACCAAGCATTTTGTTGATCACTTCTATATATTCCACATATATCCAGATATGGGCAATGATGAACACACAGAAATGCAGCTCAAATCCCAGCATTGACAAAATCCCTCTGTATTCGTAACTACACCCAAAGTGGATGTGACAGGCCTAAATCTTACAGCTTGAAACTACGCAATAATAACTCAGAAGTTCTGGGTATTGAATAAGCAGCAGCAGGCATTTGCACGAGTTGTCTGGCTAGGGCAAAACAGAGTTCCACAGAAATTGTTACTGAATACGCATCCTGGTGGCTATGATAACCTCACAAGTGATCTCCACTAACACTCTGGAGTGGCCCCAATGAGAGTCCTGCACAGCTTCATGAGTCAACTGATCATCACGACATCAATGATTTCCTGTATTCTAGAGTCTCATGTGGACCATACGAAGTAGCTGACAGAGAATGGAGACACATTGCAGTCTGATTAACCATCAGCTTAGATTATTAGAACAGTGAATGAAGGTACACCTCTTTAGACATTAAACCAAACTAATCATCTTAACTGATACAAATGGTCAAAAAAGATCGTTTGTAAGGTACACTCTACTGCTTAAATAAATCATTTCTCTCTGTAATTTTGAAATGAATCAATGTTCTGATCTTGGAATTGTTGTTTCTTAAATCTATATGGTTAGAGTGGGATTTCATTGGCATTCTTGATTATTATTTATAACAAATATGAGATGAAGTCTATTGATAAGCTACAATTACAAGTTCCAGGCTCGCCTATCTCAGGATAAATGGCCTGATTTGAATAATGAGATACGATTCAGTGAAGGGCTCCAAAAATATTCGTCAGTTGCGAATTTGAAGTGCACTGGAACCCTGTGGCCAGGTACAAATTTTGAAGTCGAAAGAATTAAAAAAGAGTAATTCAACCACTTTCAGGTGCACCGGAAAATCCTCAGCATATATCTTGTGTCTCGTTATGACATATCCAGCACTGCATATTTGCCAATCGCGTTTGGGAATTGAAGTCTGTCTAGGTGATATCGAGAACCTGTATCATAATATGAAACATGGCTCGCTTATTCACGGCCAAGCCGCAGCTTTTGCTGGCATCTGGTCAAAGTTCAGGTGCACCAGAGAGTCTTCAGACTTTGTCTTAAGTCTTGTTACAACAGATCCCGCACTGTATATTTGCCAATCCCATTTGCCAATAGAGACAGGCTAGGCGATATTGAGTAAGTTGGTTAGAATCTGAAACACTGGCTTGCTCATTCGTGGCAAAGCTGCAGCTTTTGCTGGTATATGATCGAAGTTCAGGTGCACTGGAGAATCCTCAGAATATGTCTTGAGTCTCTTTATGACAGATCCAGCACTGCATATTTGCCAATCGCATTTGCGAATGAAGACAGTCTAGACGATATTGAGTACAGGTGTTGGAATTTGAGACATGGTGTGGCGGGAAAATCCATTTCTCACCACCACTTCCACTCATCCTGGCAGATGACTGAGTGATGGCGGGTGTGTGGAGATACAGCGATGACAGATATCAGCTGGGCGATGGGGGCGTAGGGAGATGCAGGGGTAACAGAGATGGGCTATGTGACAGGGAGTATATATTCGGGAGACCCTGGAGTAGATAGATCTCATCTTGCATCATCCTATCATACTCTGAATTACAGACTCTATCTTTCCCAACTTTTGATCTCACTGTCTCTTTCCGAGATTTTGTGGATCCACACAATTGCGTGGATCCTCAAGGCCAGGTATTATCATATGTTCTCACCCTCTTTCTACGCTCCTCATACCAGCACCACTCTGTCTCACGAATTCTTTTGGATGCCGTGAAAGGTGCGGTGGAGTGTTGAGGATGGGCTCTCTGCCTTCTTACTCCGCCATGTCACCACATATGGAGCCCAGATGCGGATTCTGGCTCGGAAAGCTGACATTCCCTAGTGCCAAAGGATTCCAATGGAGATTGGCAGCAACAACTTGGAACTCAGCATAATACTGAGAGAACTCATTATTCTTTTGTTTAATTGCTCAGATCTTCTGTGTTGCCCTGGCCACCCTATCGGGGTCTCCAAAAGCTGCTTCCAGCAGGTGTATCAAAGCTCGAAGGTCTCCCAGCCCTATCATTCCGTTCTCTCAGATGTGTGGCAAAATCTGGGCTGAGAATATACCCCTCAGGTGTTTAGATGCATACCACATCTTCGACTGTTCGTTGGGAAAGCTGCCAGGCTTGTGTGGAATGACCAACCAGAGTTGAGCAATTCAGCCTCTCAACTGAATTTTATCTGATCCAGAAAAGTCCAGGGAGTCTGGAGATTTGTGGCCTTTGTCCTCCTGGCCCTGGGGAGCAGCCGGAGCAGCTCCAGCTGCCAAGGTCAACGCATTGGCTAACTGCTTCCTCCAACAGTGGACTTCCTCTCAAGACTCTCGTGCATTCTGGGTCATCTGGTTGAGTTCGTTCTGTAATTCCTGGGAGGTTCCTGCAACCGCTGGTGTCCTCCTGGCTTCTGCCGATTTGTTCTTGAGGATCTGCATCCTTTTGTCCATCACCAAATGGTTGCATATGGGAGGTAGAAAGTGCTGAGCTTTCAGGTGTGTAACCTCCTTCTGCAGGGCAATAATCCGGGCTGGGTGATCTCACACCCTCTGAACCATTTCGGCAGGTTCCGTGTACCGGGCCACCCTCATCAACACCTCCTCACATTCCACCAACTTCGCTTCAGTTTCCTCAAACCCTGTACCATCTCTTTGTATGTCCAGAGGTTCCATCATCTTCTTCTGATCCTCCCTTGACCCCAGAGCTACTTGGTTGTGCTATTCAGATCCTGACATCCCAACAGATCAAGCGCATCTACATGGGCCAATTGTACAGTACATCGATCTCGGAGGGGGTCAGAGTTGGAGGTAGTACAACAATTAGCAGAATTCCTAAAGACTTATTTGTTGTTGCTGCTGCTGCCAGATATCCTTTCATCGAATGTATCCTGGTGCAATTATGACCTTCACAATCACAACATTCCTCCAAATCGAAAGGAAACCACAAATGTGCCTCTAAATACCTAGTCCAGTGCTGTCCAAACACTATGTCGTTAATTTCCAGACCTCCACCTTCTCTAGCTACATCTGTCCAATACAAATTCCAAGGGGAGGGAATGGTCGATTATTCCCTAAAATGTACTGCCAGTGATTCCTCTTCAACAGCGGCAGTAAGAATTGTTTCGATACTCTCCAAAGCGTTCAAAGATTTGAATGTGAAAACAAGGCAAATGGTGTCAGCAAAGTCAAACCAATTCTTTCAGGTAGCACACCAACTGTTCTACTGTTACATCCGAGTATATTGATTGATGTGGGTACTGACAGATATTAAATGCGGTAAGTTGTGACTGAATATCGTCACAATCATCACGATTATGTGTTCAGCCTCGGTTGGGTGCTAAATAGACTCAGCAGATAACAGAGCAAGGTTCATAACAATACTTACACCCTGTCAAGTGGTATAGGGATATTCAATATCAGGTATGGTATAGGTGGACTTGTTCTAGTGTAACGGGCAGGGTTGGATATAGGTGATATTGGAAACAATAATGTGATATCCAGACAAGGCCAAGTACTAGAAAAAGCTTATCGAGAAAACAAGACAAGACAACAGTCCAAACTGTCCAACGTCATTTGTTGCTTTGCTATACAAGAGCACGAGTAAAGAGAAAAGAAAAGGAAATCCTCCAACCCCAGACAACCTCTCTTAATATACAGTTCATCTGCCACCGTCAAATTATCCTTCATGCTCCAATGTACCATCCGAATCTCTACTCATGATCTTACACCCCACATGCACAACTCTTATCAAATACAATTCCACCACATCGCCTGACATCGCAACACCTCAAACCACTTCCTTATCATACTAAATAATCCCACCACCACTCCACCATATTCTCATGCCATCTTCACCTCTCTCAACATATCTATTCTTCCAGAACACCATTTCTTTCCCTGTACTCCCATAAGCAGTCGCACCATAATCCCTTGCCTCCACTCATAACTCTAAGCTGTGACAAATGTCACGATGCAAAAAATTGAATGTTGAATCAGATGTCACATAGTATAGTATGATTTACAAGTTAATAATGAACAATAATCCATCCATCATATTCAGCGTACAGGGTAATCATATTCCTTGTGTACATCCGAAGAGTCTCAGATACCACCTGCAGTCCTCCAAATGAATATCCATAAGAACACAAGCATCACACAGAGTTTGTTTGGAATTCCCACATTGGTTTGGCAACAGTCCCAGGTACTCCCAAAGTTCTCTCCGGTGCTCCAATGTGCTCCCAAACTTTATCACAACCACTCCCATGGTACTCCTGTACCAGTCATTGGAGATCCAAGTTACTCTGAAGGCTAGCTGGAATGCCCTCCTAGGGTTTGATTCTCTTCTGAAATTGCCTCTTGTAAGTTTACGCTCCACCTCCTCTCACACACTCCTGGAGGCTCCCAGTGACTACAATACATTTTGCTGATGAAAGTTCCATTGCCACAGAAATGGAGCCATGCCAAGACTGTTATTGCATACTCTCCACTTCCAAATTTCCGAAATCCAGCTGGAGCAATGTCACCACCATTGCTCAAACACCAATAGTCAACTCTCCCCAATAAATTATGCAAGTCTGACTGTACACCACACACCCAGGTGCTCCGGCTACCCAGGTCTTGTGGAGACTAGAATGTTCCACAACAAAAGGCAAGTGGAGATCGAAATGTTCCCCAACTCTTAAAGGTTACTTTCCAGGTAGCAAAAAGGTTCCTGAAGGCAATTGTATTCATGAAGACTCCTTGGCCAATATTATCCAATGAAAAGTAGCTGATAGCAGAAGCTTGGAAACTAGTTATTGAAGCTCAGATTATCAGTATGTATTAGCAGGTGCTCCTGTAGGTACCATATCTGTATGTCAATTGTCTGGTAGTCCATCTCTCCTAATGGATCAGCAAACAGGAGAAGCTGTAAGACTTGAATTCTGTTTAATCCTCTTCTATCAGACTTACAATATTGACTACACACCAAAATATTCATAGTTAAAACTGAATATTAGTACCATTCAAAAATGATTGACAGATATGGCTCATCGAACCGTTGTCCATAGTTACATGTTGGATTCGAGTTCTTAGACTCAGCTTCAGATCCTGATTACAGAGCTCCTGTTTGATAATGCCTATCTCTCAAAGGTTGTGGAAGATAAGAAATCATACTTCACCCAAATAGAAGTTCTTGATTTAATTTACCATCGATTCTTCTTTACCGCCAATAGCTTGAGGTACCAGCCTACAATATTCCAGTTCTTTCAACCCCTCGCTGAATGGACTTTAGTGCTTGCTGCTGCAGCTATTCATCGTATGCTGTCTGAATAAGCCACTGGAAAGAAGATTATGGTTATGTTTTCTCCAGATGAATATTGAAGTACATTCTGCTAATCCCCCATGATAAACTTCACTCTGGAAGCCACTGCACTCATCAATCACACATTACTGGGCTGCTTCATACCCCCCCCCCTTCTGTGTACCTGTATTATAATACACACTCCTCAATTCCCATCTGCACTTCTCAGTCTAGCTTGATCTTCCACTATTTCATTCCACACTCAATTCCTTCTCTTTCGGTGCTTCTCCACTGGGATAGGCACTCCTCAATCCCCTCTGTCTGGATTGGTGCTCCTATATTTTATTCCACCCACTTCTCTGCAGGAATAGGCATGTCTCAATCCCATCAGTACTCCACTGCAACAATTGGTACTCCTGTATCACATTCTGTGTTCCATACCCCACCCCTTTTGGTGCTCCTCTGCTGGTATGGGTGCTTCTCTGCTGGATCAGGCACTCTTCAATCCCTGTTGGCGCTCCTCAGCCTAGATTGGCGCTTGTATATTTCATTCCATGCTCCTCCAATACCTTCTGAGTACTCCTCTTTTCCACCCAGCACACCCCCTCTGGCTCTTCTGTTTTTCTGGTAGTTGCTCTCCTTTTTCATCCCAATATATCATAAAACCTTTCAAACTTCCATTTTGATTCGCAGATAGCTAACATCTCATTAACCATTATTAGATGTCACAAACCAAGCCAAACAAGATTGGAATTCAATTTCACCCACTCGCCAGGTATGAATTATCAGTAAATACAAGGAATGACTCCAGCTTCTTTGTACTGTTGATGAGTTGTGTGTTTCTGTATTCATCAGCCCTGATGAGATGTGAGATTTAGTGGATGACATTGACACCATGTTCCATTCATATCATTCAAATGCTACATCGGAGTATTTTTTCAGTATACCTACCTTGATGTTTGAATAACTTACCATTTTCTTTGATTCCATAAAATAGTGATGCACAAAATAGAATGTTGAAGAAGATATGTTCACTAGTATAAATATAATTCAGAAGTGATAATAAACAATATTCCATACATCATATTCACTGTGGAGAGCAATCCATTGCTCGTGTACATCTTAAAAGTCTCAGATAATGCCTGCAGTCCTCCAAATCATTATCTATAAGAACCCGGACTTCTCTCAGAGTTTGTTTAGAATTCCTGCATTGTTAGGTGACACTCCCAGATGCTCCCAATATTCTCTCTGCCACTCCAACATACTCCCAAACTTGTCACAATCACCCCCATGGTGCTTCTGTACTAGCCATCAGAGATTCAAGTCACTCCAAAGGCTGGCCAGCTTGCCCTTCTAGAGTTTAATTTACTCCTGAAATTGATACTTGTGAGTTTACACTCCGCCTCCTTACATACACTCCTGGATGCTCCCAGTAACTAAAATTCATTTTGCTGATGTCTTGCAGAATCTCAGTGCACTTTGCTTACCTTCAAAGGGCCTGGGAGTGGCTGGAATCTCTTAGATGCACCTGTGGGGTTAAACAAAGTATCTGGGAGGTTTGCATGTTGCTTTCAAACCATTTTACATTTTGCTGATGCATAATTCTAAGAAACACTGCCATGAGAATACAGTACCAAGTTTGATGTACTGCTATAGACCTGTTCAGAGGTCTCAGCTGCTTTAAAGTTTAACTATCCTATATGTCAAATTTCATACCATTTTAAATATACCTCCACAACTATATGAACTTTCAAAAGCATCCGAGAATGTTCTTACAGCATCTGAAATCACTTTGCTTAGCTTTAGAGAAGTCTGGGAGCATTTGGAATTACTTTGGTGCACTAGTGAAGTTGATCAGATTGTCTGGAAGGTTTGTATATGGCCTGCAGACTGCTTTACATTTTGCTGATGGAAATCAATCTGAAATTGCAAGAGTGATAATAGTCTAAGGCTGTACGTCTGTATGTAGCCACATATGTATAGATATGGTTGCAAAGGTGAATATCATGATTTAGTAAAGTAATGTAGGTAAGTTAAAATAAGATTATCATGGAAGATTTAAGGCTTATGGCTAGCCGACTATATAAATTAGTTGTTATCCAGCTCTGAACAAGTCATGTGATGATATGCCATTATATACATTCGTTTTCATTCTGAGCTATTGGAGGCAGTCTGCAGTGGATAGTGGGGTAGACTCTTCCCCACTTGGTGCTAACCCGAATTTTCAGGCAATAGCCTATATAGTGCTCAGATTAACTTTAGAGTCTCTTGGATTAGCTTTGGCACCTTCAGAAAGCACTTTAGAGGTCTTGCTGCAGGTTATTAGTATGGTGGTAGTTGTACAGATTTACAGTGTGGTGATGTCTCCAGACCCTTTCACCTCACTCTTTCTTGCATCTCAATGTGGGATAGGTTGACTTAACCCAGCTTAATCTAGCTTACTATATGATGTATGCCACACGCGTTGATTTTATACTACCATACACAATTGACAAGGGCCGGGGTACGAGGCCACATATGTAGCGCCTGAATTCCGCAAAATCTACTCGGGACGTCACGACTCAGGCATGGTGACCGGGGTTCACATGCAAAGCGTGTACTTGTGCATCTGAGGTCAAGACAAATGATTCCCATTAGCAACGTCACTGCAACTACTTCGTCCACGGACGGATGGCAGGTATTCCCGTGGTTTCAAATCAGCCTTCAGGGCTCGCTAGCGCTATGGGGAAGGTATCTCCACTGTTGTCTAGTGTCGTTGGACAGAGCAGGCGAGGTGAAGAAGGGCAAGGGTTAACCATCACCGTGCAATTATCTACCATTATGACGTGTCGTAGGTGCCGGTAGCTCCTGGGCAATTGGACTACAGCTGTCAGCGGAAACTCAGCAATTACCAACACAGTTCCGGCCGTGATTCGATGCATTTGAAACTTCCGCCAGGCTAATTCACACGCTACCGAGTGGTCTCAGTGCATAAACCTTCGGTACCAAGATTCTTAATTCTCTATAAAGTAATAGCAACGAAGGGAAGTAGGTAGAGTACTTCGGCATCAACCGAGCGGTGACACCAGTTCAGATGCGACTGCCAGGAAGCCTTACTCCATACTAAAGTCTAAGACTGGAAAAATGACATCTCGCAGACGGGCATCGCTCGATATCTCCGTGCATATTCTCCGGCCATCCCCAGAACAAGATGTTTAGCTACATACCCGCAACAAGGAAGAAAAGATGAATGACATCTGCAATAATTATAAGTGGGCACGGATATACCCCGCAGCGGAAGCGGCTCGTGATGCATGGATTGGTTATCCACGTGGCGATCCAAGCAAAGTCTCTCCAAGAGCTGAAGAGCTGTCGATTGGAGCATGTCTAGCTCTGCGGAGGCTCAAGATTAATTGCATTCACAGGGGAGTCCGAATCCACCGAAGCTCCGTATGTCGGGTCTCGCTGGTTGGCATGTAGATCGCAAGACTAAAAGGTGGGGCGGCATTGGATCTCCCATCCCGGCTCATGCGAGTTGACGAAGCAGACGCCGTTCTGGGAATGGTGTTGCTTGGGATTGATAACGGGACCTGACCAGAGATGTCCTTCGATGCCGATGACATAGACTGTGATTTTGCAGATAAATTGGATCCCAAACCCCCCCGAACAGAGTCCTCTCGACAACCCCTCGACCGTATCATCATGTGGAGCTCACAATTGAAGAGCTTTTTGCTCGCAGTTGCACTTCTGTCCCCACAGGCGCTTGCTGGCTTGACTCCGGGGGTGAGCAAATGCAAAGGCTATACCGCCCGCGATGTTCAGAAGCACGACTCGGGCTTGACTGCGGATTTGGAGCTGGTCGGGGAAGGATGTGAGATCTACGGAAAGGACCTGCGGAAGCTGAGGTTGGAGGTGAACTATGAGAACGGTAAATGCTTCCTATGATTGACATACCACTACTTAACTGGCATTAAATAGACGAAAGACTGCACGTTAAAATCCTCGATCCGAAGAATATGCGTTACGAAGTTCCCGACTTCATAGTTCCTCGTCCATCTGCGTCCAAGGGCAACCGCAAGTCGCCAGATATTGTCTTCAATCTGAAGGAGAACCCTTTTTCCTTCACAGTTTCCCGCAAGTCTACTGGCGAGAAACTTTTTGACACCACTGGAAATGCTCTTGTTTTCGAAGAGCAATACATCCGCCTCGCAACAAACTTGGGCAAAAACCCAAATATCTACGGTTTAGGCGAGCATACTGAGCCATTCCGACTTCCAACCAAGAACCACACAAGAACCTTATGGAATCGCGACTCTTATGGAGTACCAAACAATTCCAACCTCTACAGCTCGCATCCAGTGTACTTTGAGCATCGTACCACAGGAACACACGGAGTCTTTCTTGTCAACTCTAACGGCATGGATATCAAGATAGATAGTGCAGGTAAGGGAAGTAAATTAGAGTATAATATTATCGGTGGGATACTAGACTTTTATTTCTTTTCGGGACCGACTCCACAGAAGGTGGCCGCGCAGTATGCAGATGTTGTAGGTTTGCCTGCAATTCCAGCGTACTGGGGCTTGGGAAGTCACCAATGCCGATATGGCTACAGAGACTGGATCGATGTCGCCGAGGTATGTTTTTATCCAGACCGATATATTCTTCGAGTGCCGCTGAATCTGTCAGGTCATTGCAAACTACAGTGCTGCTGGAATTCCCCTGGAAACGATGTGGACCGATATAGGTGTGTATGACCTTGATTATTTCTCATGGCGTTACTTACTAACTTAACCCAGACTATATGTACTCCCGCTGGGTCTTCACTTTGGATCCCGATCGTTTTCCTCTTGACAAGATGCAATGGATCGTCCGCACCTTGCATAAGAATAACCAGCACTATATTATGATGATTGATCCTGCCGTCGCATATCAACCTTACTCCAGCTTCCAACGAGGAGTAGAATCCGGTATTTTTCTTAAAGAAGCCAACGGAGATATTCATAAGGGCGTTGTTTGGCCTGGTGTGACCGCTTTCCCCGACTGTATGCTCCTCCAAGAACTAGGCGTGAAATCATAATGCTTATCTGCATAGGGTACCATCCAAACACAACCGAATATTGGACTGATGAGTTTGAACGCTTTTTTAATCCGAAGACAGGCGTTGACATCGATGGATCTTGGATTGATATGAATGGTTTGTCTTCCAATCATCCCATTGAACCCAGAGCTGACTGTAATCCAGAGCCTGCGAGCTTTTGCAAATACCCATGTTCCGACCCAGAGGCAGAAGCTGAAAAACAGGGTATGCCACCAAGCCGTCTTCCGGTCAGAGAACCTTCCAGGCCAATCCCTGGCTTCTCCGAGACGTACACCTCCGGACGCAAATCAATCAAATCCCGTGGCAGCGAATTCCGCTATATAATGGCGAGATCCCTTCCTGGTCTCAATTCAGGTATCCTCAGTCTTAGATCATCTGAGAGCCAGTATAGCAAGAGACAAGCAGTAAGGGGGAATCTCATCGATCCTCCATACACTATTGGCAACGACTTTGGTGGTCTCAGTGACCACACAGTTCATACCGATATCATGCATGCCAACGGTCTAGTCGAGTATGATGTCCATAACTTATACGGAGCCTCTATGAGCACTACCACATATAACGCTATGCTTAATCGCCGGCCTGGCAAACGGCCGTTCATCATCACCAGAAGTACTTTCGTCGGAGCAGGTCATAAAGTAGGCAAATGGCTGGGCGACAACCTTTCGACCTGGCATCATTACCGCAACTCAATCTCGGGTGTCTTGCAGTTTGCATCGATCTTCCAGGTTTCTCTTGTTGGCGCTGATGTTTGCGGCTTTGGTGGCAACACCACCGAAACCCTCTGCGCACGTTGGACAACATTGGGTGCATTCACCCCATTCTACAGGTACCCAAATGACCCCAGGTGCGAGCTCCGTTCTGACATAAACCAGAAACCACAACGGCGACACGTCAATCTCCCAAGAGCCCTATCGCTGGCCCATAGTTGCATCCGCAGCACGCAAAGCCATCAGTATCCGCTACCAACTACTCGACTACCTCTACACCGCCATGTGGCGGCAGTCTGAGACTGGAATCCCCTCGATCTCCCCATTATGGTTCGAATACCCCAAAGACAAAAACACCTGGGGCATGGACCTCCAGTATCTCTACGGCCCCTCCATCGTCGTTGCACCCGTCACAGAGGAAAACAGCACCTCCGTCTATATCTACCTCCCCAAAGACATCTGGTACGATTACAACACTCTCAAACCAGTCCGCTCTGGGAACCATACACTCACCGATATTGACTTTGATGAGATCCCGTTGTTTGTTCGTGGGGGAAGCATCATTCCAATCCGTAAAGCCGCCGGAGCTATGACGCTCGCTGAAGTCCGTAAGTGTGATTTTGAGCTCCTAGTTGTCCCCAGAAAGGATGAGGAGGCGAAGGGAGAGTTGTATCTTGATGATGGAGAGAGTTTGGTGCAGGAGGGGACCACGCATGTTGAGTTTGTGTATAAGAATGGGAAAGTGAGGGCTAAGGGAAAGTATGGTTATAAGGCTGGCGTGGAGGTTGTTGGGGTTAAGGTGCTGGGGAAGAAGGGGGTGGAGAAGATGAAGGCTGTGAAGGTCGGGCTAGAGAAGGATTTTGTGATTGAGGTGTAGTTATGATGGGATGGATTTTGTGGTAATATCGTGATTTCTTCTGTAATAATGAGAACAAGGGACTATATGAACGAAGGGGGGTTTTGATGACGGCCCTAAGTCGGTTATCGTCATATAACTGTAGCGAGACTGTTTGAATACCACTTGAATAAGATCAAAAACGCTGTAACGACGATTATACAATGACAATCGACTTAGGACCATCGTCAAAAGACTCCCCTTTTTCATGGAATGCTTACCCTCAAGATAATACGGCAGTCTAGAGCAACTCCTTGAGTGACCGTTGCATAAATGCGAGTGTTAACGTGTGAACCGACTACAAACCTCCTGTCACAGTTCAATTTTCGGATTAGGATATGATGTGGGGGTTCTAATGAACTGTCCTGGATTCTGGGCTCTACTCTGGTTCAACCCTCTTGGGCGGAAACATTGGCCGCGGGCACGTGTATATCCGCTGCCGCAGGCAGAGACTTTGATATGAATTCACTATACGAACCCTGCCCCGTCAAGTTAACTTTTCCACCTTATCTATTGCGGGGATTCGTGTGGTTGATAAGCGGACACATGTGAGATTCACCTCAGTGGACAGATATGATTGGGGCGGAAGAAAACGACGGATGGCGTTCAGAAGCACAGGGTGTGCTCCGAACGAATCACACCCCGTCATTTCACTCGGACCAGTCAGCTTAAAACAGAGTACGTTCTGCCGCGGTTAGGGTTCCGGTTTGAGATAGATATAGAGCCAAACCCATAGAACCAACTACAGGGCAACTGCCTGATGCGGGATCTATGTCTATATCGTAGTGTGAGTGGAACAAAGCACGTGGTTGTGTCTACTGTCTGCCAACATCCCATTCCATAATCCGGGACTGTACGCCGCCGACGTGGTCGATATCTCGGGTTCTCAATGTTGGGCCGTTCCTGGCAAGCGTGGATGCAAAGAGATAATCCATAACTTGAACGTCAAGAGAGGAAGCCTAGACACGAAAGGAACGACACAGCATACAAGTGGTTTCCCCCATCACCCTCAAAGTTTCTCAACATATAGTTGGTCACATTCTGTATGATTATTCAGGATGCTACACCGACAAACAAAGAAGTTCATCTATCCAGTAGGTATACACATTTGATGCCCAATGTTTTGCAACCTGCGACTGCACAACCAACCCACAGGAGTTACAATCATCCCTCAATTCGCCAGTTCCCAAAAGCAAAACCTCCAAACTTTTTCTTACCTTCACATCTCTATTTCGTTGTCTATCCCTCTACATCCTCTCTACGGGTGTCAAACCAAGCAACTTCATACCATTATTCAGCACAATCCTGGCACTCTCATATAGTGCCAGTCGCGCATACATAACGTTCTCCTCCGAGCTCAGGACATGCAGCACGGAATAGCTGGAGCTTAACAGATGCGTCATCTTGAACAGGTATGTCACGACCGTTGTTGGCTCTAGCGTCTTGAGCGTCTGCTGCAATACATCCGGGTACTGTGCCAGACATCTAACCAGGTTTGTGGCGTGTGGCTCCGCCAGCAGCGTCAGGTCTGCGTTCTCGATCTTGTCAAGGGGAACGTTGGCTTTTCGCATGATGCTGCAGAGACGGGTGTGGGCGTATTGCAAGTATGGGCCGGTGTCACCTTCGAAGGAGGTCATTCGGTCCATTTCAAACTTATAGTTGTTGATACTATTGGTCATTAGCGGGTGCTTAAAGAGCTGTAGCCGGGGTGGGGGATTACCGCTTTCCAGACATATCCTGGATCATTACACCAGTACGGCCGACGATGTCAGAGATAAACTCTGGATTCTCTACCTGTGCGTACTTGTCTTCATTCTTCTTCATAACCTCGTGCATTCTCTCCTTTGCTTCTTGCAGGATATCGTCCAAAAATACCACTTCTCCCTTTCGCGTGCTCATGCCCAGAACCATGCCAAAGTTGACATGTTGGCACTTGCTAGCCCACTCAAAGTCGAGCATACCCAGGATCCTGAATAGTTGTTGCAGATGCAAGTCCTGTTGACACGCAACGACATAAATCATCTTATCGAACTTGTACTTTTCGTAACGCTCCATAGCGGCGCCTATGTCGCGGGTGAGATAGAGCGAAGTTCCGTCCTTCTTCTTTACTATCGCCTTGCCGAGCTTCTTCACCCCGTGCTTGACGAAATCGACGATCACTGCGCCCTCGGATTCCTCAGATACTCCTTTTTCTGTCATGAGTCGGGTGACAGTGTCCATTGCCTCTTTTGATACTTGTGATTCGCCGGAGTAGACATCGTAGCTGATGTTCAGGCGACTGTAGGTGTCCTTATACTTTTCGATACTGAGCTCACGGAAACGCTTCCACAATGCAACGGCATCTGCATCTCCTGCCTCCATTCGTGCAAAGAACTCGCGGGCCTCATCGTCAGTGGGACCGTTGTATGTTTGCTTCTCGCCTGTGGCATCAGCCATTGCCTTCTCCACGGCCTTCTCCTCGGAGATAATCTGGTTGATTTTGACGTAAACGTTAAAGAGATGGTGAATAGGATCTTTGACAAGTTCTTCTTCGTTACCAAATCGTTTGAACCCCACTCCAAGAATACCTAGTTGTCAAATGTCAACATCAGCACCTGGGTCGCAGGCGGGGTGAGCGGAAACAAACCGAACTGCTTTCCCCAGTCTCCTAGGTAGTTCATGCGGATTGTATCCCAGCCGCATGACTCGTGAAGGTTGGCCAAGAAACCACCAATGATTGTACTCCTTAAATGGCCGGCATGGAAGGGTTTTGCAATGTTCGGGCTGGAAAACTCAACAATGACACGCTTGCCCTTGCCAGTATCAATGGGGCCATAGTTTCCCTTGCGCTTGAGAATCGAGGAAAGTACAAGGTTATTTAGAACGCCGTTCTTGAAGTAGAAGCGCAGGAAGGTACCGTCGGCACGGGGGCGCTCGGTGTATGGGTTGTCGGGGAACTATTTGCGCGCGTTGTTAGATTGTTGACTGGACCGTCAAGCAGAACGAGGTGACGACTAACCTTCTCTGCCCATTCCTTCGCCAGCTCGTCCGGCTTGCGTCCCTTGATCCTAAGGCGGGGCGCAGCAACGATCAAATCACCTTTATCCAGCGTCTGAGTCCATTCGAGAGCGGGGTAGACCAGGTTGATGTCGACGCCGGTGATTGGCGCGAGGTTGTGGGCAATGTAACACCTGTATATGTCTACCGGGTTTGAGGTAGGGTTTGAATTGGCGTAGACGGGCAGAGGATCATTGATGGCAAGACTTTGGAGACGCTCGTTCAACGACTCGAGAGAAGGCGGGGTCGGGAACTCCTTGCGGGTGTGCTGAGCGATAGCAGCGTCATCATTGGTCGCCATGATTGCGAACCGGGGGTGTGGGTTGGATGTGGTGAAGGTTTGTGGTAGCGGTGGTAGTGGTTGTGGTGGTGGTGATGTAGATGTAGATGGCGGGGTTGTGGTGGGCTTGGAAGGATTTCGTGCGGCGGTAGTAGTTTTATAATTGCAAAAATTGTGAAAGGAGCTGTTGGTATGACTGAAACTTGAATGATGCAATAGTAGCAATGACGATGGTATTGATCGTAAAGACTGTATTCTCTGACTCACATTATTGCGATTGAGAGCTAATATTGTTGAGAACCAATGCCGCTGTAAAGCAAGAGGGACGTTTCTGCTACCCGTCATCACAGCTGGATGATTTGACTTCGACTCGTCAATCCCTGGTGTGGCTCAGTTGTCATCAGCGCTGTTGCCGGGTAATTTCCAGCATCATGCGCGAGTGAGATCTGATGCATGCTCTCGAGTGCGAACCTATGAACAGTAGAAAACTCCATCGATCGATCCTGCGAACACGCCATCGATCGATCGATCCAACATTACTGACACATGTGAATGGCAATTTTGGCGTTTGCACCTTATCAAGATCGAATGCGACTAGGAACTCGACGTTTCCGGGTTCTGGTGAGCGGGGTGGGAGAGCACTATAGGAAAGCAATTATAGGGAAAGCATCAAGTGCACGGGCCAGCCGCCAATGAATTTAGGCTGACATCAAACGTGGGCGGGCGGAGCAACGGACCGCAACTCCGGCATCCAGGATAGCATGGCACTCAAACGGAACAAAAACAGACGCGGACCCTGGGAGAAACATTACATTAAAGAGCCATGTAAGCCCCGCAATTTTCGGCTGCAATTCACGACCATCAAGAGAACTGCTAAATCATGCGCTACCGCTATCACGACGAGCGTCAAAAGCTCCTGGCAGGCGTGGGAATACCACCCCCTGAGCCCAATTTACGATGCCGGGGAACGCGGAGGGCCGGAATGCTGATAGTTGTCTGTGTTATGGGGACGTTGTTATACCTTGGATCAAGGGTTCCCCATCAGTACCCAGTGGTTGATGAAGCAGAGCAGTGGAAGAGCGAGGGGTGGTTCCCGAGTCGTGAGTAACCTTCAACGATAGCTACCAGTCTTCTAACAGAAGGGTACCTAGCTCGAGGCGGAACCGTAAAAAATTGGGAAGAGAGCTATCGAAAGGCGGCCGAACTAGTAGGGAAGATGTCGCTGCTGGAGAAAGTCAATATCACCACGGGAATTGGATGGCAGCAGGGATTGTGTGTTGGAAATACCGGCCCTGCCGCTAATGTCGGATTCCCGTCTTTATGTCTCCAAGATGGGCCGTTGGGTTTGCGTTTTGCAGATCATGCCACTGCCTGGCCGGCTGCGTTGACTGTTGGCGCAACTTGGAACCGCGAGTTGGCGTTCAAGAGGGGTGCAGGACATGGGGAGGAGGCGAGGAGGAAGGGTATAAATGTCCTTCTTGGACCATCCATGGGTGAGCATCTCATGTTGTCGTTGTATGGGAATAATGGATATTGATGTGGTGCTTCTTCTTCCAGGTCCCCTGGGGCGAATGCCAGCCGGTGGCAGGAATTGGGAAGGGTTTGGCACAGATCCTTACCTTCAGGGTGTCGCTGCAGCGGAAACCATCAAGGGGATTCAGTCTTCTGGTGTCATTGCAACTGCGAAGCACTTCATCCTCAAGTATGTGGCAGTTCGAGTGATACCTAATGCGATTTACCGTGTTCTGGCTGACACCTTCCAGTGAGCAGGAGCATTTTAGACAAGTTCTGTAGGTGCTTTGCAGGGCATTCTTATGCCAATCGTGGCTAATAGCTTCGCAGTGAATGGGCAGAAAGTCCAGACCATGCAATTTCAAGCAACGTGGACGATAGAACCTTGCATGAGCTCTATCTCTGGCCCTTTGCAGACTCCGTTCGCGCTGGTGTTGCTTCAGTAATGTGTTCCTATAACCAGGTCAACAATACCTACGCCTGCGGAAACTCAAAGACGATGAATGGCTTGCTTAAAGATGAGCTTGGTTTCCAGGTAATTCGCAAAGGCCTGATATCCACATGCTTTTAGTTACTAACCCAGAAGCTAGGGTTTTGTCCAATCAGATTGGTACGCAGTACACGATGGGGTTACGTCCATACTCGGAGGACTCGATATGTTAATGCCCGGCAACATTCTTACGGAAGACGGAGGCTATACCCTCTTTGGTGCGAATTTAACAAGTGCAGTCATGAACTCTACTATTCCAGTAGAAAGACTCAACGAAATGGCCACGCGAATCGTCGCTGCTTGGTATCAACTTGGTCAGGATGATAAGTCAAAGTTCCCAGAATATAAGCCGAACTTTTCGAGCTGGACCCAAAAGGAGGAGGATTTCATCTACCACGGTGCCGGAGAGGGAGATCGTGGTGTTGTGAACAAATACGTCGACGTCCAATCTGACCACTGGAAAGTCGCCCGCCAGATAGCGGTGGAGGGAACAGTACTCGTCAAGAACGAAGGCATCCTGCCACTAAAGCGTGGCGCGTTCAAGGGCAAAAACATTGGAATTTACGGTGAAGATGCTGGCTCTGAGGACCAAAAAGGTTATCCAAACTTCTGTATGGATCGTGGTTGCAACAAAGGGAGTCTGGGCTCGGGGTGGGGTTCGGGAGCCGTCGAATTTCCCCATTTCCACACTCCGCTCTCCGCACTGAAGACAGCATTCAACATCTCCACCGACGACATCCCGAAGTTCACCGCTATCACCAATAATCAGTATATCTCCTTTATCGGGAAATCCGCAAAGTCTCAACATCTCTGCTTTGCTTTCATCAACTCTGATGCTGGAGAGGGCTATATCAAAGACCCAGTCACAGGTGTCCACGGAGACCGGATGGACCTCTATGCACAAAAAGGCGGTGATGAACTGGTTAAGTCCGTAGCTGAAACTTGCGAAGACACGATTGTGGTCGTTCATGCAGTTGGCCCAGTTATTTTGGAGAGATGGATCGACATTCCGGGGATCCAAGCAGTACTTCTCGCGCATCTTCCGGGTCAAGAGAGCGGAAAGGCATTAGTTGAGATATTATTCGGAGATACGAACCCAAGTGGCAAGTTGCCATATACCATTGGAAAGTCGCTTGAAGATTACGGACCCGGTGCTGAGGTGATATACCATCCGAATGCTCCAACACCGCAGCAAACATTCAATGAGGGCCTTGAGATCGACTATCGGTATTTTGACAAGGTATGTCTCCCATAAACTACCTCCATACAACTCACACTGATATATTTCTCCAGCATTCCATCACCCCGCGCTTCGGATTTGGGTTCGGCTTGTCATATTCAACGTTCACCATCCGGTCACCCCGCCTTACGCAAAAGATGCCAAAAGCGCCCTTCCCATCCCCACGCCCTGAGCTCCTCCAACCTCCTCAAATCCCCGCTTCTCCCTTCCCACGAATATCGTCTGTCCTCTTCCCACATGGCTTTAAGAGGGTTCGCCACTACATATACCCCTATGTTTCGAGTCGCTCCGACATCTTCCACCCCGCTCCTATTCCAAAGCCTCCTGGGTATGAACATGAGCGGCCCTTGTCACCTGCTGGCGGTGGAGAAGGCGGGAATCCAAGCTTGTGGGATGTTGTGGTGGAGTTGGAGGTAACGGTGAGGAACACGGGCGATGTTGAGGGAGCTGAGGTGGCACAACTTTATGTTGGATTCCCCGAGGTTGAGGGGGTCAGCTTCCCAGTGAGAGTTTTAAGAGGATTTGAGAAAGTTTTCTTGAAGGCTGGGGAGGAGAAAAAGGTGGTGTTTGAGATCAAGAGGAGAGAGTTAAGTTATTGGGATGTGATAGCGCAGAACTGGAGGATGCCGACGGAGGGGAATTTTACAATGTGGGTAGGAAGCTCTTCAAGGAATTTGCCAGTTGAGATTAAGTTCTAGGGGATTAATGCAGGAAACTCGCAGTTCTGGGGGGATTTTACGATATTATGTATACCTTATAATACTCGGAAGACTAATTCGATTTTTTGCATCAAACTCGTAAGCTTGACATCCAAGGAGCAAAATGTGAGGTATCATACAGACGGCGCAAAACTCCAGCTCAAAAGACTATAGCAAATAGAACACCATTCCTCATCACCAACCACGGTTAGATGCAGTCCCACCTCCTCTACCGCGCCGCCAACCCCCACCACTTCCTACACCAGTAGTCCAATCTTCGCCCTCCAAAAACCTCTCTCCCGCCCTCTCCCTCATCCCATCCACCCGTTCCTTCGTAGCCCTCAACTTCTCCCTCAATATCCGTCTCCTCTCACGGTCCCCACCGGGCTGTAACCCCCTCCCCTCCACCCCCTTCCCCTTATCATCCGGCCTCTGAAATAAACCCCTCACCGCCCTCGCAGCACCACAATTACATTCCTCCCTCAGCACGCCGGTATGCTGAACCCACTCCCTGACCACATCCTCCGCCTCCTCCTCGTCATCATCCGTCTGCATCTCACGATCAGTCACGCTCACTGGACCCATCACATTCCGTCGTACCCGCTTTATTCCCCGCCGAAGATCCTCCAGCTCTACACGGACACGCGCACACTCCTGCTCCGCCTCACGACGCCCACGCTTTGCGGCTGTGAGCTCGAGTGCTTGAACCCGTGTCAGCCGATCGAGTTCTTGCACACGTCGCTTCCAGAAAGTTTCGTCGGCACGTGTCTCGGCGAGTTGCGTTTGGAGGGAGGTGATGGTGGTTTGTAAAACCTTGAGTTGCGCTTGGGCGAGTGTTAATGCGTGGCGGTAGGTACTTAGGGTGCGCGCGTGGGTGGTGAGGAGGGTTGGTGCAGCAGGAGGAGGAGGAGCGGTGGCGTGTGAGGTCATTGTGTGGATTGTGGTTGAGAGGAGGTGACGCGAGGGAAACTACGTGGTTGACGTGTTGACTAGGGTTCAGTTACGACGGGGTTTGTCGGGGAATGATGAAATGTACATACAACCAGGGAGTGGATGGATTGGCTGGTTATTTATATCTGCGGCGGGTTAACATAAAGAAGTTCACTCACTGGCGGTTTAAAAGATGGATAGACTTCAAGTCTGGTAGAGGCCTTATGGCTGTGGCTTTGTTTGTTTTGGCTTCTCATGATACCAATTCCAAATTCATATCCTTCATTCGTATCCAAAAAGCAACGCATAAACTTTTCTCCAGTCAAGCAAACCAATATACAAGAATCCACATTTACCGGCATCCTCTAGTACTCTTTCCTGCTCGCCCCTCTCTAACTTGTCCCAACGGCTTTCTTCCAGCCATCTGCTTCTTGAACCCACCGTCCCTCCCACCTCGCCCACTACTCTTCCGCGGTTTTTTCTCTTCGAACGCAGCTCTTCCTCCTGCGTCATCGTCGTCCAACTCCATCTCTTGATCCCCTTCTCTCGCCCGCTTATTTGAGAACTTGACCTTTCCTTTCTGTCCTCTCGTGTATGCATTCTTGCCACTCACAGCTTCCACGTACGCATCCACTCCGGCACCACTCATATCTAAATCGTCATTATCCACCGCGGCGGCGGCAGGGGCAGAACGTTCATCATCGCTATCGCCCAAGATGAGCTTGCCGTCTTGGTTATACTTCGCCTTTGTCTGCTTCTTCTTGAGTACACCAGCCTTTTGAGGGCGCGTGGTGGAGATATGCGCCAAACTCTTTCGGTCAAGCAGATCCAATGGATCGTCTTCGCCTTCGACAATAAACTTTTGTGACTTCTTCGCTCCACGCCTGTTCTTGGGTGCTGCACCAGCCATCTCCGTGTCGTTCTCAGCTTCAGATTCGGATTCGGATCCATACAGAGCATCGTCGAACCCGTTTTCGAAGCGGTACTTCCCGTGTGGCTTTTCTGCGACATCGTTATCGCTATCATTGTCGTTGGCGGCAGCCTTGGCTTCATCCTTCTTTCTCTTCCGGCGCTCGCGAGTCTTGCGGATGTTGGCGATGAGCTTCTTGTCTTCGTTCGGCGTATACTTGTCGACGATCTCGAAGCCGAACCGGCGGACCAGTCTCTCGATAATGTGCTTTACCTTGGCTTTAAAGTGTGCTTTGTGTTCATGACTCCAGACCATAAGGTTCGGAATCAACGTCTGGAAGCGAGGTTCCATCATCTCCTTTGGCAGGGAAATGACGCAGACCTTGATAAAGCCGAGGACGCTGCGAACAATCTCTCGGTTCTTTGAGGTAAGGAAAAGGTCCAGGGTTGCAACAAGTTCAGAAAGCATATTCCGGTCAACGTCATCTTTGAATTGCCACATGATCCTAGTAAGCGCAGTGATACTAGCAGAAACCATGTGCGGTGCGCTGCCGGCAAGGCCGGCGGAAACCATGGTGAAATATTCCTCGAGCGTGGCGGGAACGTTCGGTGCGTTGTTGGGCATATGTGCTACCTTGCAGTTGACCACGACACCTCCTTCCCTCATCTTCTCTCCCATCGCGACAAGAATATCGAATGCAGCAGTACGTGCTTTCTCGTTCACTTCTTTGGCGGAGATGACAACTTCGGAAAGAATGCTGGGGATAAAATGTAGGTCATCTTGGGGGATGAATTCCACCATGGTTGAAAGAGCAACAAGACGGTCGCGACGAGCTGGAGGCGTAGCAGTAGCTGCCGAACTGATGAGGAGAGCTTGCAAGGCCTCATTTTGTGACTGCAATGCTGCCCTGCCAACTTCCGTCTCGGCGAGACGAGGGATGACTTTGTAGGCCTTCTTTTGGAGCTGGGGATCAGCGTCCTTGTTTACTGTCGCGTTGAAAATTGCAAAGAGAGTCTGATATGAATCTGGAGGGAGGTACGGGGTGATGGTGATGACCAGGTCCATGAGAGTGTGTGCCATAGGCGGCATGCCCGACTGCTCGTTCTTATTCTTCTGCTTATCTGCTTGGGTCTGTGCAGTCAACTCGGCGAGGGAGGACTCAAGCATGGTTGAGACCTTGGAGAATGTCGCCATAAGCTCACCATGTGGTGTAATGCTCAAAAACGAATTAAGACACTTGAGAATGAACCCACGGAATTGAGGGTGCGTGCTGCTGTAAACATTGAAAAGAACTGCAAGCATGTTTCCAGAGAAAGTTGCAAGGTGATCGAGGTTCTTTTGCGCCTGCTCCTTGGAAATTTGGTGCTGAGCAACAAGATCTTCTCCGTCTTCATCGGATTCCGTCTCTAGGATCGACTTGTTGGAGTCGACAAGGTTTTGGAGGGCTTTACAAATGTTATTGCGGAGATCAACCTTCTGGTAGAGAACATTGGCGAGAAGCTCGGCAAATGTCTGAGCAAAAGCCTCAGTGAGATCTGTAGGCAAGTTGCAGTAACTCGGCAACAAATCCCAGATCTGCCCCACAAGCGTTTCAAAGATCTTGATTTCAACGGTCTTCTCCTTTCCCTCGCCAAAGTCGACAACTTTTTGGAAAAATGCCTCAGACAACGGAACCATCTCCTGACGGAAGTGTCCCAGCTTAGTGTTGAAGACAGAGTCACGGAGAACGGGCAACATCCATGCTCTACCAGGTTGTCCAGGAATTGGCTTTGCGAGACCCAATGGGAGAATAGACAAGACAACGTCAGGTCCCATGGCGTGGATTGCTCGTGCAAGTACCTCATCGGCCTGCTTCTTACCCTGAAAGCCATCATTGCTGCGGAGATCTCCCACAATTTTCACGGCTTCATTCAAGACCGGGTTTGACCGCCAGCGGAGCTTGTTGAATAAACTGCAGAGAACCTCAAAGACCTCCATCCAAGCACCCTGGTACCGCACCGTAAGGAGATCTGTGATAATCTGGGTGACATTCTGAAATAGCGTTTCCGTACTGCGAGTGACATCGAGGAGAGCACTATCAGGAATCAGCGAATCGATTAGTGATATGAGACACTGTGCGGCAGATGTGCGAATATTCTCGGCGGATGACTGGAGGAATATGGAGACAGGTTCGAGGAGAGCAGGGAGTTTAGTAAATGCAATATCAGGTGAGACATGAGAGTAGACTTCGTAACCCCGAGCCATGACCGCTAGCCACGGCGGTAGGAGTTGGGAATCATTATGTGATGGTCGCAGCTCCTGAATTGCCTCAAGGACCGTCTCCAGCTTTCCACCTCCGACTTCCTCAACTAAACCACCGAAAACTTCTTCAAAAACCCCAAGTGCCGCCATGGTCATGAATTCGTTCCCTCCTTTAGCAATCTTCAACAAAGTGTCGCAAAGCCCATCGGTTCTTTTACTGGGCCATGTACCTGCAGCAGCCACGGCTCTTACCAGTTGCATAGAGTGAATCAATCGAGGATCGTGCTCGCCGCCCTTCTTCTTCTGCGCTTCGCTTACTTTCAGCAACTCCTGTACACTGGTGAGAGTTGATCCTGCGCACATATCCGACGCTGGGTGTTCCAGACTCGGGCTCGGTGGTGCATTCTTTAAGACTTTAGTTAATGCTTCCTGTGCGCGCTTTCGCACCTTCGGCCGGTCATCTAGCCCAAGACTCAACAAGCCTGCGACCGCTCTCCGAGGTCCAATCTCCTTCTGTGGAATTGCCCAACTTGGTCCATCCTGTGCAATCAAGAGACTCTCCAAAACGCCAATTGAGCTCCGCAGTAATGGCGCTTCCGCCTCCTGATGAGTGAGCGTAGGCGCAAGATACGTCAATATTGGCACAAACTTAGCGCGCAGTAAGGGCGCCGGTGTGTGTGGGGTGAAGACATCGAGAAGGTAGACGGTGGAGGAGGCAAGGTCGTTATTGAGGATGGTGTCGGGGGAGATGGACTGCTGGAGGAGCGAGAGGAGTGCTGCAAAGTAGGCGGTAGGCGCAAACTCTGTGTTTTGATCCCGGAGGATATCTTCGACGGCATTGAGGACTACAGCGACCTGTGCAAAGTATTGACAGTTAAACCTGTTATATTGGTATGCTTGAGTGGAATGGTTTGTTCTTACCTGCTGCTGGTTCTTTTGCTTTGGGGCGCGAATCTTCTCCAGCTTTTCCTCGAGGGAAGACATGATGTATGTATATCCGGTCTCGTTTCTACTGATAGACGTTGAGAGCGGTTTGGTTGTAGTGGGGTTTTTTCTGGATGAAGTGCAGGGATGTAACATCAAAATTTCCCAGAACGCTTGTTGCACGTTGCACGTGATTAGCTGGTGCCAAAATCGGAGGTTAGGGTTCAACTATACCTAGTTCGGGACGATTACCTTCTGATTTTTTTTCTTCTTATCCGCTTGCGACGCAACGACACCGGAGAATCACCGCTGCCAAAAAATATCACCCCACAGTACTCTCCAGTCCATTTCATCAGTCCTTCGGAATATACCAGGGGCTCCTCGGCCTCCAACTCCCCCTCCAAATAGTTTCCTTTCATTAGTCTTCAGCCCAACTGTCGAAATGGTTAGCAAAAAGGCTGCGACCCCGAAGTCGAAGGCTCAGACTGCGTCGCGCCTCTCCTCAAAACTCTCGACATCATCCTCAGCGCTAACCGTGTCTGCTTTCTCGCCGCCCGCGCTTCGTCTATCCCTGTTCGCATCCGTTGTCCATGGTCTCGATGCCTACCACCTGAGAATACATGATACGAACACTGGCCGCCTACGCTGCGAACATATCTTCGAGAAAGGTGTTTCGATCAATTCGCTCTCTTGGGGGTCACTACCGTCAAAAGATAAGAAAAGCGCAAAAAAGAAGCGTAAGAGGCTATCTAATGGCACTGCCGCGACTGAGGACGAGACAAAGAATGCTGTTGTTGCGGCCGCAACAAATCGGGGCACCGTGATACTGTTTTCGCCCAGTGAGGGAGCGGTGGTTGGAGTTTTAGAGGGAGAGCATATTGCCGCAGTCAAATACTTTATATTTTCAGAGGAGGGAGGGCGGGGTTGGAGTTGTGGTGTGGATGCGAAACTCGTTGAGTGGGACATTGGGCGCAAGCTTTCTCTGACGTATGTGATCACACTATCATGCACTGGCGCAGCAAATGGATGGGCATCAGCCGATGTCGGCGTGAAATACTCAAATTAGTAACTGACATTGCTATAGAACTATTTCACTTCCCGATTCCTCAGTCCAAAGACTTGCGCCTATCTTAGAGAAGGTCCTTTCTGCATCCCACACTATTTATTCAATAGACAGACGCAATCCCGGCATGTCAGAACCAGCTACCTTTACTGCTAACTCCACACCGATACACACTCTCATCGCGTCCAAGGACGAAAAGCTATTCCTTTCCGCTGCTGAAACCGATAGATTTATCAACATCTTTTCACTAACCGAAAATAAACGCTTGGGAGCACTAGTTGCAGAATCCGATGTTTTACGAGTATCCATTTTGCAGGGTTCCCAGGAAGATATTTTGGCAGTAGTTACCGCTGAGGGTGTTGTGGAGGTTTTTAAGGCGCCCTTTGAGCACGGCGTGGCACCTACCAACTTACCGGCAGCTTCAAGAAAGAAGGGAGCTTCGACTCGGAAAGGTGAAGCTAAGGTCAAGATTGTACGTCCCAACAGTAAGGACACCGTTTCGGTCGCTGATGTGTCTGTACATGGTGAGGAACTGGTGCTTGCTTGGGTTGAAGGTGGTGTGAATGTTGAATTCGAAAGAGTTCGGTGGGCAAACGAGGGCAGCTTGATTCTCAGTGGTTCTGTCGACATTACAAGAACCAAGACCACTGGCCTATGCGCCAATGGTGCAGTTATGAACGGAGTCAAAGATGTCGGGAAAATGGTCGTCGACCAGTCCCAGACCATGGTAGTCGGAGGTGACGATGCGCAAGACGTTGGCATGGAGGATGCGCCAGCGCCAACACCAGCATCCGATGTCGAGGATGAAGATGGAGAAGAGGAGCAGCCCTCTCCTGAGGATGCGGAGGACGATGCCGATTCCGTCGAAGGGCCCGAGGAGCCCTCTTTTGCAGATCGCTTCCAAGCTCTCGAAGTCTCGGCAAAGCCCACGAGCGCCCTCGCACCACTCCCCACCAAGCGTTCTCTCGAGCCCCCTACTGCAAATGCACTGACCGCAGTCCTTACCCAGGCCTTGAAAACTAACGACACTACATTATTGGAATCATGTCTTCACACCACCGATACCCAAACCATCCTCAACACTGTCCGCAAACTTTCTTCTCCAATGGCTGTCACTCTGCTTGAAAGACTTTCTGATCGTCTCGCGCGGAAACCTGGACGTGCCGGCAGTCTCGGCGACTGGGTGAGATGTACTCTGGTCGCTCATGGTGGCTACCTTATCACCCTTCCCAACCTTGTTCGCACGCTCTCAGGCTTGTATTCGACTCTGAACACGCGCGCTGGCGCGCTTCCACGGTTACTCCAGCTTCAGGGCAGACTTGATATGTTACATGCACAGGTGCAGCTTCGTCACACTATCCGTGCCGCCACCAAGGGCGAGGGGAACGGTGCAGACGAGGGCGTCCTCTACGTGGAGGGTCAAACACCAGAATCGGACTCTGATGATGAAAGCGACGAAGAACCAGAGGAGGTGGGGATGGAAGGAATGAAGATTGAAGATGCTAGTTACATCAAGTCTCCTGTCGCATTCGATGATGAGAGGGGGTCTTCGGCTGATGAAGGCTTTTTGGAATCTGAAGACGTACAAGATGACGATGATATGGATAGCGATGAGCGGGAGGAAGATGAAAGGGCCTTCTTGGATTTAGAAGCGAGTGAGAGTGAGGATGATGATGGAGATGCCGATAGTGTGGATTATGACGATGTGGATCAGGCTAGTGGTGAGGAGGAAGAGGAGGTTGTGGTGAAAAAGGTAGGGAAGGATAAGGCAAAGGCGAGACGGTAGTCTTGTTTTTCCCTCCTAGAGTCTAGAGTATCCAATGTAGGAGTTTGGAAGACTTACCCATAGATGAGAAGCTGTGAATAGGGATTCCGTGTAATTTTTTTTATCGGTTCTTTTTGCATAAACTCCTAGCTAGCCTTGCACTTGGGGAAGGGATGGAAGGGGTTTTGTTTTTATCTATATCAAAGCTTGGGCAGGTGAAACCACTCTTGTGTTAGCTATAGGCTTCATCTTAGACCACCTGTAGTTCATCAGTATGCTGACAAAGGAAATATCACTGGACTCTTCATCGGTTGTCCTTGGAGTGCGAGCTACCTACTCTAAGTAGGTTCCACAACATGGCGGCGTTCGTCTCAGCGGCCTGTGAGATCTACTCGAAACCGCAAAACTCAGGAAGATCGCTGTATTGCCATCCGTTCTTGACTCGTACATCTTGATGTTGGTGCGCAGATCTTCGTTCGTCTCTAGTCTCGGCCGAGACTAATTTTCGTCTCTGTGAACCGCACTTCCTGAAGAAGCATAAGCTATTGTGAAGCTGTTGTGACCGAGCTGAATGGCCATAACTGAGCTGATGAAGGCATCCGGTAAGGTACAAGACACACGGCTCTCTTGTATATGTCTGAAGTCTTTCTCCTTCACTCTTCTCTTTGTACTATAGAGTAGTCTAACACGCACACGGTTCTCCCCTCTATGTCGCAACATGTAATGATTGATTGTCTATCTACCGAGGCTACCACGGCCATATATATACGGTAGCCCAGGTACTCATTGCGTATGCATTCATCTATCTATAGCCAGCTGAACACCACGGCTGAGTGCTATAAGCCTATCAACCCGTAAGCCTTACAAAGGCTGACGTTCTATTATGCAACATGGAAGTTTTGCGATATGGGGGGGGGTTGGGGGTGGGGGGATAACCGTGTGCATAGTACAGAGAGGAGAAAGACTCAAGATATAGAGGCGCCTATGACGAGCTGACGGGTATGACGGATTTTACTGATTTCAGGATGAAGTCATTTTACCTATATAGATCGTCATAATATTCCAAACACAAAATTGAAATTCGTCAAAGCCCCCAGTTCGTCATGAGTGTTGTCATGCCTCTACAGTTCAAGAGAGTGGCGACAGTTGTGCGGCCTTTTGCCACCATTGTCACCAGATATGCAACATGGAGGGAGGTTTTTCAAGCGAGTGACCATCTGTGGGTAGTATCTCAATGCAACTGGTTTAGCACATGTTCAACGGTGGTTATGACGGCAAAGTTGGACGATGCGTGAACGTGATTAAAGAGAAATTCATCGGTATCACATGTTGATATTGTCTCGTGCCCATCCTGCAGCGCACATTTTTTCGTCGGCTATCTGACACACCTGATGAGTTAGGGTTAGTCAGCCCATCAAATTCAGCGGCTGAACTTAAGACAAATGTTTCCGTATGTGTACATACGCAAACATACGCGAACGTAGTCTGTCAGACGGCTTGGATACAGCGTGGCTACGAGAAAAAGCCGTATGACAGACTAACGCGAACGTCCGTTTGAGAGTGCAGACGTTTATCGTTTGAATTTAGGTTGGGTTACCAATTTATGAAATTCATGCATAGACGAAAAATTTGCAGTCAAAAGGTTGCACTTCATATCGAACATGGTTTCATACGAAAAGCTTGATATAGTTTAACAGCTCATTCTATTCCCGCTCCAAAACCACAGCAAACAAAAGGCGTCGCCATACCCTGACCCCATCATATCATCCAAACCAGAGTCACCTACTGCAACAAACAATCTACAAAACCAGAACACCAGGCCATGCACGGGGTAATAACAATAGTACATCGCCATCCGAGAAAGCAAGACAAAACATTATCATGGGGAACCACTCATCGAAACTCTCAAGCAACGGCTCCACCTTTTAGCAGCCCCTCCTTTGCAGTATCCCTGTCGGTAGCTGCTCCGATGAAGCTCCCGTGGCTCCACGTCAGCTGCTCGGCTCCACGCTGAAATCCAGTATACCTGTTGAACTGTTCACTAAGCCTTCCATCATCGGTGGCATGCCAGCGGATGACGTTCAGAAAGCTGTCCGCGTATTTGAACATGTCTACAAGGTATTTTCCGAACAAATAGTCACCCTGGTGGTATCTTCCCTTGACTGCTTGACCATCCGGATGGAACTTGTTGAAGAAACGCAAGTTGGTATCGTTGATGTCAAAGTACCCTTGCTTGATAAACTGTTCAATCGAGTTGTAGAGAATATTGGAAACTGAAGAGGTGCAGAGAAACCTAGAGTCCGTAATTAACGACGTCTGGAAAGAAAGATGACTGATATAAGTCATACCATGGGTGTCCTTCACTAAGACCAACGCCGTCATATCTTAAGAGCTCGAGTTAGCCATCATTCATTCAACAAGATTGAAGATTCATACCGATCCTCGGGGTATCGACCAATGCCCACACCACGCAGCCTGTTGTCCTCTTCCGGGTAATATGGTGTGCGATACTTGTTGATTGGGTATCTCATTGCCATATCCGAAACGAGTGTTTCTAGGCTTGCAAGAATCTCGTCGGACCATGGAGGAAAAAGATCTTCTTGACCCCCATGAAGGGAGCCCAATAGCAAGGCACAATCTATGCCAGTTCGGTAACGGGTATCAAAATAAGCAATCAAGTGACCACGCTCCTTATTCCAGAACGATGATTCAAGGAACTTCTTCAGCTCGATCTGCTGCGACTCATACCAGTTTGCCGCGGCGAAGTCGCCAAGCGTCATCGCTAAATCTCGTCCCTCGACCAGAGCTTTGCGCTGAACCATGGCAGTAAAAAAGTGAAGATCTTTTACCTCCTCCCATAAATCAAACCCAGTAAGGTTCCACGAATGTGATATGTATTCCAAATCGGCCTTAATAATCGAGTTCGTCGGAAGCATGCCGTCATACAGTTGCCGGAGCCAACCCCTGCCAAGAGCTGACGGGTCAGACTCATTCAACGTCCTGACGTATCTCATCAGAGCTAAGGCTCTAAGAGCAGGACCATCCCGTTGTGGACGCCCCCAATTCCTTTTTTACGCCCAAACCTGTCAGTTACTGTTTTATGGATGAATTGTACAAATGTAAAAACGTTGGATACAAACTCCGTAAATGGAGCGCCATCAATTTCGAACTTGGGCTCTCCGAGTCCACCAGTAGTGTAGCCGCCACTTGGGTTGAATGTGTTCTGCAGGGAACCTTGCAGGTCGGTATAGGAATCGATGATGGATTTGAGAGTTTCGTCTCCGTTGTTTTCATACGCTTCAATGACATCGCCCATGGTGATTGCTGCATCGCGGACCCACATGTAAAAGTAATTTGGTGACTCTTTGGACGGGGAAGCTATTACTACACCGGGCGCAGCTTCCTTCGTATTCGAACCATTGGGGGCGATGTTGTCGAGCATATATCTAAAGGAAGCCTTCCTCTGGTGCTGGATCCAGTCCTCAAGACCTGCAGGTACAATGGACTCGGCTGGGCGTTTCGATGGTCCCCAGGAAAAATCGAACGATCCTAGAGCTATTCGTCCTGGTTTTGCAAAAAAGTATTGGATGCCAGATAGAGAGGGTTTTCCAATAGCATAGCTTGCAGTATGTCCAAACAAACTACTTACGCAGACCAAAGAGGTAAAAACACTCCTGAGGGGCGCCATTTCTGTAAATTTGTATGTGAAAATTCCCCTCGAATACAGATTTGTCGACGAGAATGACTGAATGAACGGATGTATTGAAAATTTGTATTGAAGATAGCTGAGGGCTTTTTTATAGCAGCATCCAATGCCCACCTGACGGCTCTGTACCAGCACCAGCATCCAATGTCCACCTGACAACTCAGTACCAGTACCAGTAGGCCAGGTTTCTTAGTAGCTGCCCACTTTGTGTCTCGGATCTTCCAACCAAATGTCAAGCTTCGGAGTTCTCAGTCCGAAGCACTGCAGCTGATGGCCACTCGTGATCCGTGACCCGATTTCGAACCTTCCGGGAACCAGCCCGAAACACCGAAATGCTGGGGTTAGTTAAAGTGCAGTTTGGGGGATGCAAGAGAGCGTATGGAGAAGAGAATAAGAGTAAGGATTACTTGTACAGCGCAATAACGATGCTGCAGACGATGGGCCTGCCGTAGAAAGGAAATGATGAAGGCCAAAAGGATGGGTGGTTGGTAAACAAGTGAGAACGGCAGGGCTTGGCCCACCCACTCTCATTCGGCCTCAGAATCCAGACTCATCTTTATAGCCAATTCTCATGTTTAAAGGAAAATTATAGCAAAACTGTACATGTTGAAGAGCGCTTTTGTATTTACAACCAATAAATACGCAGAACAGACCCACTCAAAATTCCTTCAACTAATAATATCCTCCGCCGCCACCTGCCCCAGTTTCTTCTTTTTGATTTCCATAATATAGCCACCATCTCTTCCCGGCACTTGCAGCCAATTTCCCAATCTCATCAGTTTTCCCGTTCCAACACAGACGACAATCTCTGCATCGTCCTTTTCGCCCCTTTCAAACACCGCAATACCATTCACAACTCCCCGAACAGAGCCTTCACCATGTATCGTCCCCACAGCTTCAATCCTTTTCTTGTCCGACGTCACTTTCCAAACCCTAATTACGCCGTCCCAAGATCCCGAGAATATCAAGTTGGCATAGGGTATGATGGCGAGAGCGGTGACATACCGGGGCTGGGGCGGGCAAGGAGGTTCCTGGGGTGGATCTATCTCGGCGCTAGAATTTTCCGGTAGTGGCGGTGATGCGAGACCGTGAGAGGCAGGAATCGTGTGAATGGGCTTCTTTTTGTGGATTGTCCACAAACTAAGATTTCTATACATTATAACATCAGTACCACTCACTCTACTCTGGGGTTAAGGAGATTACCCATTATCACTTCCGGTGACGAAGTGTTCCTCATCTATCATCGCAACAGCATCCATACTACCCTCCTCATGTCGTATGCTTCCATCTTTGTTTTTTCTCGGCTTTCCATCCGACCCCCCACCTCCACGGAACACCAACTGCGTTTCGTCAACAATCTTCCATAATCGCGCCGTCCGGTCCCGAGCGCCAACGGTGACACATCGCTCTCCTGACAATGCTGCGATATCGACAACCTCATCCTGGTGACCGAAAAGAGTTTCCACGTAGGCTAATTCATTCAAACTCCATAGCTTCACCGTTCTGTCTGAAGAGCTTGAATAAAGCTCGTTCGTACCCCGCCTAAAAGCTAGACCCGTCACAGCCGCCCGGTGCTGTTTGAATACCTTCAGTATGGTAAGTGTCTGTGAATTCCAGACGATAAGCTTGTTGTCTCTTCCACCTGTCACAACAAACTTCCCATCCTCAGATGCAGCTACACTGATGATATCATCCGTGTGACCTTCAAATTTCTGGTCCCCTTTTCGTCCTCCTCGGACATAGCGCACTCGTTTAGGCTTTCTTCCAGGAATTTTGTTTGCAGTTGCTGGTGGAGGGGGGTAGGCAGGGAGTTTCCATTTTGCCAGGTATCGATCACGAGTAACGGTGTAGATGTACGGGTCGCAAACGGCAATCCCAGTTGTTGCGCCGCCATCCATTCGAAACAGAGTTAATACTGCATTATCGAACGAGAAATCGTCTGCGATAAAGCGATATAAACGGCCTTTCTCTGCTGCGATATCTTCTTTTAGACGCTCGGTGATGAGATCCCGGTCAATCTCAGCGGCATCAAACCCACCATCATCTAACAACTCATGTCAGTACGTAACTTAATCGAAACTCCAGCCTAGAAACCTCCTCACCAACTTCTTCCCGTATGTTATCCAGATACTGTTGCGCAAGTCTCAACCGTTTCTCCGCAGCAGTTTCCTTTGTGAGCTCCGCGTCCTCATCTTCATCGTCAAACTCCCGAGGCGCATCTTCATCCTCCGACTCGCTTGAAATCTCGTCCTCATCTCTTGGTTTCCGCGTCCGTCTAGCGCCGCCTGCTGGCGCATCCGTTGAGCGCACCCTTTTGGATTTGTTTCCAGTGGCATCGGCACGTTTCCGCTTCGCAGAGCCCGGCAGGGTGAAAAACGAAGACATCGTTTCGTAGATTTGTTTGTTCAAAGGCTTCCGGGCGCCGACAAAAGATGTTCAATGGGGTACTGACGTTCACCGACTGGTCGATTCGCGGTGGACCATGTCTTCGTTTAGCAGATGGTGATGGACAATGTCGAAATCTTTTTTTCTAGCTGGTGCTCATGACTTGGCGCGGCTCTTTGACTGAGGGACTAACTAAAAGCGAGCTAAACCTTGCCCACCAAACGAACGAACAGCCTCAAGCTCTCTAATCCAAGTACACAGTCACAACCTCTCCATTTCCATCTCCAACATCTCCATCTCCATCACCCTGCAACAGAAATGTGCGTTCCGCTCACTGCGAAATACCTTCGGAGAGCTCGCTAACGTGTTAAACGGCACAGGGAGGTTCTTCTAGGTATCACCGGTAAAGACTTCACGCTCATTGCTGCCTCGAAGGCGGCCTTGCGCGGCGTCACTATCTTGAAGGCGGAGGATGACAAGACCAAGACGTTGAACTCGCACACACTGATGGCATATGCGGGAGAGGCTGGTGATACCGGTATGATTCTATTGATGAAACTTTGATGGAAGACAGGAGCTTACGACCCATCTCGGGGGTTTGCAGTTCAATTCGCCGAGTACATCCAGGCCAACGTCCAGCTCTACGGTATGCGTAACAACTCCAGCTGGCAACTCTCTCCCTCCGCCGTCGCATCATTCATCCGTCGAGAGCTTGCGAGGACGCTCCGATCGAGGGTTTGCCAACCCCAACCCACTTACCCCGCCATACAACGAACTCTGGTACTGATTGCTGGCACAGAACCCCTACAACGTGAACCTTCTCGTTGGAGGATTCGACACAACTACAAATAAGCCCCACCTCTACTGGCTGGATTACCTGGCGTCACAGGCTTCGTTACCATATGCAGCACATGGTTACGCACAATACTACTGCTTGTCGATTCTGGATAAACACCACCACCCCGACATTCCATTGGAGAGGGGAATCGAGTTGATGAAGATGTGTCATGATGAGGTCAGTAGCCGACCGTCTCGTAAATAACTTCTGGGAGATATTGTCTGATAGATATTTGTAGCTCGTCAAGCGGTTACCGATAGATTTCAAAGGTCTCCTCGTCAAGGTCATTACGGCAAAGGGCATTGAGATTATTGAACTTTAGACGGTTACATAAAGCAGAGACTACCCGCAACTTTGTTCTATATCACTGTGAGCGTGTTGGTCAATGACAGTGAATAGCAATAATGCAAGATCCAGCCGTTTATTGGAATAAAGCCCCAATGTGATAAATGGTGTTGCGTGACCAGCAGCCTCAATGAGATACGACTTCAACGGCACCACGGGAAGTAGTTCATCGGAGTGGTGGCATGTATCCGACGGTCATCGAGTTGGAACCGGTCTAGTGGGTGAATTCAATTAAATACGCACCAAACCACATCTTTGGAACCTTAATTCACCGGTAACTTCGAGCGCCCAGAGCTAAAGCCATAGGAGACTCCACGACAGATACAGACAAACACGTGCTATATGTGTCCAAAGACGGTCCGTTACACTAATCGAGGGGGTATGTATATCTCTCGGCCGCAGGAACGGTTGAAGGTGGTCAGCAGCGTTTCATAAACTCAGTCGTGAAGGTGGCTAAAACCAGTTATACCGGCTAGACTTTCTTGCAACAGCGTACCGCCACAGAAAATGCCGCATGGCTTTTAGAGGTCTAAAGCCCGTGCGTAACGCCACAAATGATTTCACCGTCTTTTGACATTGATCCTGGTGAACGGTAATTACTTAGCTAGCCCGCCCGGGAACAGTCTCTGTGGCACATTGGGGACGCCGTTCGCGGAGTCCACTGATGCTCCCATAGTGCGAGCCGTGACATTTATCATCGTTGTCTTGGACGGTGCAATTATTTACATGGGTTGTTGGCACCTTCTGTGTTCTCAAACAGCAGGTGCTGGGTTTTATGGGTGAAAAGATCCATGGGAGCATAGATTGCCCAATTCCAGTCGTAAGTAATCCCACGTGCTTCACGATATATGAGCCTTTTTCGTTCCGTTGCCAGGTACTCCATCTTGGTCCTGAAGTCTCAACTCCACGATATTGCATGATTGACTTCTGGGAGTTGTGTGGAAGGGTTGTTTGTGTATACAGATCCGTGCATCGTTGGAGTTCACAACGATGAGACACAGATGTTTGCCGTGCTGCTGTTGATCCCCGAACCGAATGTTGAGGACAGCTTACGCGGCCGCATCTGGTCTATTTTGAGTTTTGGCCAAGAGCTGAACATCTTGCATGTTGCAGACTGAATAAACACTCCCCACAACTCCAACTCCACAGCTACCAGAACGAGCAAACGAGCAGTCCATTCAGATCCTATTCAACCCAAATCCATTCGTCGGGCTGCAATCAAATTGGCGACATTGCAGGCAAAGTACGGGGTTCCTATCGCATCTGTCTCGGCCTCTCGTTTCCCGCCAAGCCCTGATCCCTGCACCCGAGCACTTTAACTTTTTGCGTTTCCGCTGCATTCATCTTCCTAATTCACTAGTCATCGTTCGGGAGTCCCTCGTTATCTTTCCCCCAGTCTTCTACCACGCCGTCTATCCTCCAAGAAGAAGCTTTCTGCTCTCTCTTGTGACATTTGTTCCGATACTACTCGTTTTATTGTTTGATCTACTGCTTCCCGCTGTCGTTCGTGAGAAAGAGGGAGGTGAGTTCAGATGGGTCATCACAAGTGTAAGTAGCTTACGCGCTCCCAGTCCCGACAAAACTTACTGCTTGTTTTTAAGAACTTGAGAGACCAAACTGACTTGGAGGCTTCTACAGATGGCGTTGTCCTTGATGCAGGTTCAAGCGGAACTCGACTGCACATTTACCGGTGGGACGACCCTACGTACGCTCGAAAACACGCTTCCCCAGAAAAGCTGAAGAGCATCCCCAAGATCAAGACCAAGAAGAAATGGACAAAGAAGGTCAAGCCTGGTTCGTACCACCGCCGACCTCTCTGGACAGTAGCAAAGCTAACAGGGCATTAGGAGTCTCGACATTTCACGACAAACCTGGCTCGGTTGGTCATGACCACCTCGCCCCATTGTTCGAGCATGCCCTCAAGGAGATACCGAAGAGTGAAATAAAAAATACACCGCTCTTTCTACTTGCGACTGCGGGGATGCGACTGCTCCCAGACAATGAGCGCAAACGATTACTGGATGAGATTTGTACATATGCTCGGAGAAATACCGTGTTTTTACTGCCGGACTGCGGTTTGCATATTCAAGTTATTCCAGGCGAAACGGAGGGACTATATGGGTGGATTGCGGCCAACTATCTACTCGGCGGATTCGATGATCCCAAGGTGCACGATCACGGCAAAGGTGGGCATCACACCTATGGGTTCTTGGATATGGGTGGTGCATCTGCGCAAATTGCCTTTGCTCCGAATGCTACGGAGGCGAAGAAACATGCCAACGATTTGAAACTTCTCCGGATGCGGCGTTTGGACGGACAAGATTTGGAGTATAAGGTGTTCGTGACCACGTGGTTGGGATTTGGTGTGAATGAGGCCAGGAAGCGATACGTCAACCGACTTGTAGAGGCCAGTGGCGCGGAAGGAGTCAAAGAGCTTCCGGACCCATGCCTGCCAAAGGGCCTGCGAGAGACGCTCGATGGAAAGGAGATTGAGGATGCAGCAATAGCTAAGAAAAGCATGCACCTGCTAGGAACTGGCCGGTTTATAGAGTGCGAGCGACAAACCTACCCTCTTCTAGACAAGGATAAGCCATGCACGAATGCTCCTTGTCTACTCAATGGCCAACACGTTCCTGCAATTGATTTCGATGTCAACCACTTTGTAGGCGTATCGGAGTACTGGCACACGACGCACGAGATATTCGAAAATAAACATTCAACCAAGGCGTACGATTTTGCAACATATCAAAAACGCGTCAAGGAGTTTTGCGAGCAGGATTGGCATAGTATCGAGAAGGCTGTAGGGAAGCATAAATGGGGTAAGAAGGTGGACGAGGATATAGTAATGCAGGTGTGCTTCAAGGCGTCCTGGATCATCAACGTTCTACACGACGGTATCGGAATTCCGCGCGTAGGCATTGAGGATAGCGGAAAGAGCTCGCATAACGGAACCAAGGAAGTTGTCGAGGCAGTAAAAGAGAAGGGGTTTATGGAATCATTTCAGCCCATCCACAAAATCGATGATACCGAGGTTTCTTGGACTTTGGGGCGGATGGTTCTCTATGCCACTTCGCAGGTTCCACCGGTCAAGGTCAAGGGTAAAACGGTGCTCCCGGTGGGTTTTGGCGACAATATTGTCACCGCGAATGGTATTCCGAATGGGTTCCAGTTCGGAGGGAGCGGGGCGCCTGGCCAGCATCCAAAGACCGTAGCTCCGGTCACTTACCCCACATCTAAGACCAATTATTCCAGTCCGGATGGAGCGCACTGGCACGACTCGCTATGGCGGGAGGGAGACACTGCGCCTCGTCGAATTCCAGGGATGGTTCTCTTTCTTGTTATCTTTGGTCTAGCTGCACTTCTTCTCATCGGTCGCGAGAGAAGACGGAGGTTGCTGCACATCTGCACAACATCCAAGAACAAGCGGCGGAAGATTCTCGGCAGTGGAGGAACAGTCACGTACGAGCGTATTATGGAGGAAGGTGACGCCGACCACCCTTCGTTCGAACTTGGAAGTTTTGATGAAGACGAAGGTGGATGGAGAACACCAAAATTGGAAGGCGGACTCTATGATGCATATATGGGGGGCTCTAGCTCCACTACTATCGGGCTGGGAGCTAGAACGGAAAGTAGGGAACGGCTGGGATTGAGCACGAGGAGCAGAGAGGTTAGTCCTTCCAGGAGCGCGGCAAGGGCGAGAAGTCCCCTCCCGCCCAGGTAGTAGAGGTATTGAGTTTCTCTCGGCGGTGTTTTTTTATCATTTTGATTCTTTAGCACGGGGTTAAAATTGGTGTTTTGTTTGATGTTTGATGTTTATGGGTGTTATTGTTATTGTTATTGTACTGCATTGCATCGGGTTAACTTTTTCTGTTCCTTCCTTTGTGTCCACTGGCGTGTTGTTTCCTTGTTGTCCTATAGAGGAGAAAACGTGCACGTGTATATGTCTTAATGAGTCATCCTTTGGGTCAACTATCTTTGGTATTTTTGCTTTGAGCTAAAAATGCATTGTATGGGGTCATAAGGCAGACTGGAAACCCAGTTGGGTGGCAAGTTAACGAGAGAGAGATGAGGGCACTTGGTCAACCGTGATGTTCTCAGCGATTGTGATCTCCATTTCTCGCCTTTGGATGTGTTTTTCTGCCCCTGGACTTTCGTTTCGTTTCTGGGCGAGTCGAACATTAGGGTTAGTATCCAAGTGCTATATTACTTGGTAATAGGGAATTGTACCAAAGCTGCGGCGAAGGTTGATACCGAGAAGTCGCAAATCTAAATTCATGAAGTCTAGGTCTTTGTATACGATAAGCAGGTCCGGGCCACCAACGGAGCCGAAAAGGATCGAGAGATGTCTCATCAACACCGTATTGGTCTGAGATATTTCGTCTCTAAAGTATGGTTCATTGGATCCTAGCTAAGGGCTCCATCGTGTTTCCGAGGACGGTGGTCAGTCGTCTTTTGATATCACAAAGAATGTTTCGGTAGGATTTGAAACCTTTTCAAGGAGGTTTCTTTGGAGGTAACCAAGATCTTCCCGCATTTATAGAGTAGAAATCTTGCCTTCTCAAACCTGACTATGCTACTCTAGCAAAACAAAGCGACAATTTACTCCCGGAGTATTACAGTACAAGCCCCTATAATCCTAGGATGAAGAGTCGATGGAGTGGTGGAGGTAGGAATGCGGAGACGCGACAGGCTCGTCTATTTAAAACATTGGACGCCTTTGTCTCCGTTCGAGGTGCGGTTAGGGCTGTGGTTTTGACAGGGGTTATTCGCTATGACGTTTTCTGGAAGACTCCAACTTCTTCGTGCTTCCACACCATAACTTTTGTTTCCCAAACTTCACCACATCACCAATTCCATCACTACTAAGAGCGCCTGGAGCGCCCCTAAACCTCTCCACAGAATCCGAACCTCAACACTGCCAAAATGTTTGGCTGCATAGTCGCTGGCCGGGCCGGTCAGTTCCCCTTCTCCATCCCAACTCCTGGCATGCACTAACATTACAGCAGTGCAAACAAACCTCCAAACCCTCACACCAACGCAATTCACATTCTCCATCCCGTCGCCCGGTAGCATAAACCATCTTGTCGTCTTCCTTCTCCCAGACACGATTCTCCCACCGACGCACGCCGCAACAGTCCACATCCGCTTCCCATCGCAGCCAACATTCCAGCTACTCGGCGCGATATCGGCTGCGAAGCCTTCGGCGATATTTAGAGTCCGTGGAATTGTTGATGGCGCTGTGATGATGGACCAGAGTGGGGAGGTGACGCTGGGAATCAGTGTTGAGCCTGCTGAAACGGTGGAGGTGCAGCTTCAGGCATTGGTGAGTGGTGCTGCGGCGGGAAATGGTCTGATGAGTGGTGCGTTGGTGAAGGCGCAAAGGGGAGTTGGAACGCTGCAGCTCGCTCAGAGGATCATCGGGAATGCATTTAATTATCTTTCGAGCTTTTCGCAGTCGCCCGGTGGAGAGGAGGTGGTGCCTCTCAAGGCATTCCAGGAGTGGTGGAAGAAGTTTGAGAAGAAGGTGGAGTATGACCCGAGTTTCTTGGAAAGGGAGGGGGAGTAAAATGGATGGGTGTGGGCGTAAAAAGTTTGGTTTTGATGCTGCAAGAGGGGGGAGTATTTCTTGTATTTCAGGCAGGCGAGTGACTATTTATCAGGTTTATTTTGCGCTTGTGTTCCGGGTTGGGATTGCGTTTTTGGTGGTTGGGGTAGATATATGGTGGAGGTTTACTTGAATATTCATGGTTGACTCTGGTCTACTTTTTGTGGGAATGTTGTTTCGATTTGCAGGCGGATACTTATCTGTTTGCTTCTAATCCGAGGGATATTCTGCTTTTTGCCTTGTCCTGGAATACATACGTATGATCCCAAAGGATTGCAATGCCGATTGCACGGTGATCGGATATGACGAATTGCATTCAACACTGATGTCACGCAGTGCCGGATATTGCCGAACCCAGGCCACCACCATTTATCATTCATCCCAGCAAGATGCACTCCTTTCAGGATGTTCTCATGACTCTCCCAGCTACCTCGACACCTCACGAAGCCCATCATGACTTCCTTTACTATCCCTTCGCCCCTCTTCCAAAAGACCATCCGAACCGCCGCATGTCTGATTATCGGTGATGAAATCCTCTCAGGAAAAGTTAGCTCATGCACCACCAATCCGCCTCATCTAAGCTGATGACATCAATCCCATAGACAGTCGACACCAACTCCTCATACTTCGCCAAATACTGTTTCGACCTCGGCATAGAGCTCAAGCGCATAGAAGTCATCGCCGATGACGAAAACGAGATCATCCAAGCTGCGCGACAGCTGTCCGCGAACCACGATCTGCTGGTAACCTCCGGCGGAATTGGGCCTGCTTGTTCCCCCCACACCGGACTTCATTCACTACTCTAGCTAACATGCCACCAAGACCCACGATGACATGACGTACGCTTCGCTCGCGGCCGCCTTCAATTCCCCGCTCGTGCTCCACGAAGAGACTGCGGCGCGCATGCGCACTATCACCTCAGAACACGCCGACGCCCAACCCTTCGACTGGGACACTCCATCGGCTGCACTAACGGCGCGGCTGCGCATGGCAACGCTTCCCTCGGGACCAGGAACAAAAGTTATCTTCGTTGCGCCCGATTTGTGGGTTCCAATCTCGATCGTTAACTGTAATATCCACGTACTACCTGGTATCCCACGGATATTTGTGCAACTCCTAGAAGGCCTGAGGGATGTGCTCCTCGCTGAGGGGAGAGTAGATAAAAGTCGGAAGGCGATCAGAGTGTTGATATCTTCACCCCTGCCTGAGAGCGATGTCGCGGAGTACTTGACGAGATTACAGGGGAGAGTGGCAGAGAGGGGAGTCAAGATCGGGAGTTATCCGAAGTGGGGAAAGAAGATGAATACTATTACTCTTGTCGGAAATGATACTGAGTTTGTGGAGAGTTTGGTGGAAGAGGTGGAGAGGGAGACGAAGGGGTCTAGAGTTACGGCTGAAGGTGATACGGCAGCGGAGGATGAGAACAGCGCAGAGGCGATGGCTGATGCGGAGGCACAAAAGGCGGGAGGGAAGGAGGCAAAGGAGAAGCAGGCGGCTTTAGTTGATGGGGTGGAAGCATTGAAGGTGCAGTAGAAGAAACTGGGTTGGAGTCTGGATACATGTGCCGGAGCTATATATATAGATCAATTTACGAAGACCTGGCTTGATGTGGTGATTCCAGGTATTATCGCGGGTGATACCTCGAGATATCACACTGCATTTAGGGTCGCAATATGGTGAAGTGTGTAAGGCGAGGATGCCGATTGCAAGCTTTATACACTTGGTAATAATCGTATCCAGGTCTGTGATGAAGATGGGCAGGTAGACGTTTTGTGCATGGCGCTTTCCAACGGCTATTTGCCCCTCATCGAAGCTAGGTTATCTGCCGCTCGGCCCCTCCTACTCTCAACCTCATTTCTCCTTACAGCTCAACATTTGCCATGTCAACTGAAACTATTACCACCATTTCTCCCATAACTAATGCCCCAATCCTCACCCGCCAAGGCATCGCCGAAGCGTCCTTTTCCGAAGTCCTAGCAACCGCAACTAACGTCTTTTCCACCTTTCGCCACACGCACCCCCTCTCCCAACGGCAAAGAATCGTCCGAAAAGCTCTCTCGATCCTATTCAGTAAACAAGATGAGTTCGCGAAAGAAATTACCCAGCAGATGGGGCGGCCAATTGCATACACAGCGAAGGAAGTAGCTACAGCTGTCAAGCGCGGAGAGTACCTTCTAAAAGTCTCGACGGAGGTGCTTGTAGACACCCCCGGGGAGGAAGAGGAAGGGTTTAGGAGGTGGATCAGGAAGGAACCATTGGGTCCGGTGCTGGTGGTGTTTACTTGGAATGTTAGTTTTTGGCCCTGGGGGAAGATATAGAATTGCTAATAATGTGATGCACAGTATCCGTATCTGATTCTTATCAACTCACTCGTTCCCGCGCTGCTGGCTGGTAACACGCTGCTTCTTAAGCCCTCTCCACAAACACCCACCATCGCCGAACACATGGTTGAGATCTTTACGGAGGCTGGATTGCCAGAAGGAGTACTACAGACTATTCACTGCGGCAACCTCGAGACCTTGGAAAAGCTTGTTGCGCGCCCCGAGATCCGGTCGATTGCATTCACGGGCTCTGTCGCAGGCGGTATTACGATACAGAAAACGGCAGCCTCGAGAGTTGTTCCCGTTGGCTTGGAGCTGGGAGGGAACGACCCTGCGTATGTGCGTGCAGATGTCGATATTGCATGGGTAGCAGAAGAGATCGTTGATGGCGCGGTATTCAACTCTGGGCAGAGCTGCTGTTCGATCGAACGGGTGTATGTTCACGAGGCTATCTATGAGGAGTTCTTAGTGAAGGTCGTCAAAGTGCTTGAGGGATACAGACTTGGTGATCCTTTCGATCCTAAGACGCACCTCGGTCCGGTTGTGGCAATAAAGAGCGCAAAAGCTATCTCGGAGCATGTTGCAGATGCGATTAAGAAGGGCGCTAGACTCCTTACACCTGATGTGTTTGCGGGTGGACAAAAGCTGGGGGAAACGTTTGTTCGCCCCGAGTTATTGGCTGACTGCACTCACGAGATGAGGGTGATGAACGAGGAAACATTTGGGCCCGTCATTCCCGTGCAGAAGGTGTCTGGGGACGAGGAGGCCATTAGATTGATGAATGACTCCGAATTTGGGTTGACAGCGAGCGTGTGGACAAAAGACGTAGAGCAGGGGGCAGCGGTGGTGGAGATGATCGAGGCGGGAACTGTGTTTGTGAACAGATGCGATTATCCAAGCCCGGTAACTTCTATCCCGATTGCGAGTGGCCTGTCTGACATGCACTGACTGGCTGGAACGAAACAGGATCTGGCGTGGACGGGATGGAAAAATAGCGGCAGGGGCCAGACGTTGAGTAAGTTTGGATTTGACGCATTCGTGAAGTTGAAAAGCTTTCATTTGAAGAATTACCCAAAGTGAGTGAGTGAGTCTGTAGGTGTTCCGAGGCCATGAAGCTAGCCCGTACGATATAGATTGCTTAATGAAACTATTACTGCTTTTCGAACTCAGGAACCAGTGGGATGGGTGAACGAGAAACATATCGTGCCACACAACAACGGCCGTGGGTTGAAGCACAGAAGATGAAGGGGACATTATTTATTCTTCCTATTGCCGCTACACGAGAAGCATTTAAGCTTTGCTTGAGGGCTGTGTAGGTTGTGCCTGATTTCCAATCCTCCGAAGCGGAAATGTCAATCTGTGGACCTCGAAACCTTATGGATGAGAGAGAGCGAATGCAGGGTCGTTATGAGGATCATGATGGAGATCTCGGAACCTTAAATCTGGAGATGTGGTAAATGCAGGTTCAAGGCCTGTAACGTAACGTCTGCACGTGCTGATGGAAGGTTGCGCATGAAGGAGGTACCAAGTACTAGTCACCAACTTTGTATTTTGTATGTGCCGGCAACGGACTGAGTTGGCTGTGTATTATTGTTAGGTCTTAAAGCTGCACAAATGGAAATGCGGGCATGTGTGCTGTGACTTGGTGGTTAGGACGGTGGATCTGCCGTAGCATCTGAGACAGATGGAATAAGATATAGTATCCAGACTGGAGCGAACGCACTACCGACTATCCTTTCTTACTGCCACAAGGCGGGAGATAGAATCTAGATGTACGTAGCGTCTACCAAGAATCACCCGGTAGCTATATTATCTCCCATCTTACAATCAGCGTTGCTTACAGATCAAGGGGTGGCAAAGGAATGACTACTCTGGTATGGTAACAGAGGGTCAGAACCAAGGGAGACAGGATGGGGAATGTGACATTACAGCACGTAGGAATGGAGGCTGCAACGTTTGCATGTGGCTGCATTGATATGTCTGGAACTGTCAGACAATGGACTACAGCATATACCTAGTGTAGAAAAAGAATGGAGATGTTCCAGGGCAGGACAGTAGCTTGTCTTTATCTCCAGCGTATGTTCAGGCTAGCTTAAAGTGAAGATGGACAATCTAGCGGAGGTACGTATAGACCAAACACTCGCAAATCTACACTTCAAACTTGTGCGTAGAATCACCAAATCATCGGTCAAATCCAAAGTATGCACCAGAAACGATATCCGTTTCCGTACCCGAATTGCATCAAACCAGATGATTCAGATAGATGAAAGCGACCTGTGTAACATTATAGAGCATCATAGATTTCATAAAGCTATACTATTTTATATCCTATACAGCAGTGCTGAATGACAATCTCCTAATCTAGGACGCCGGTGATATAGGTCTAAGACTTCTCGCCCCTACTTGCCCAGTCTCATCGATTTCAAAGGGCAAATGTCTTTCAACGTTGACAGAAGGTCCCAGAGTTGATTTTTGATTTCCAATCATCCAATTAGACGACAGGATAAGCTTTCGGCTTCACTCCCAAGTTGCAATGGTCATTGGGTGTCACTCGACAGGTTTTATTTAGCGGCTGAAGTTCTACCAAAATAGCTGATGCTGACAAAAAGGACTGTTCCTGAATCCGTCTGAACTTTGCACTCTAAAATTAAGGGAGGGGTACATAATCATCTGTAACTGTACTCTACGTACCTCTCTAATAGGGGAGATAGAAGATGGAAGGAGGATGTACATCCCGTCTCGGTGCGTTTGAAATACGAAAGTGCAATCATACCGATTCCTTGTGCTACCGTCTATTCGTCCCCTATTCGTCTATTTGAGGCCGGTATGTGTGTACTTGCCTGCAATCGGCCGTGAGCATGTATGTGGCTATTGATCTCTAGTCAATACTAAGGCTTATAAAATGTACGTGTTAAGATCAATCTGGGAACTGACCGCAGTGCATCTCCGTAAAATATTACGACTGGGGAGATAGCTTGCTAAACCCGCTTTGCAGCCAGGGTGGACTGTAGTTGTCATCCTTCAAGCATAAAGTCGTTGTCCAAAATGGTAAACAACATTAGACCTCAGACGGGAAGCTGCAGATATACAGGGAGTGCTTATCTCTCTTGCTGTAACCCTCCGACGGGAAGATGATTCCGAAGATGGTTTTTGACGCCAGTCTCCATGGATGAGACAGAAGAGTGGCCAAGGTGTGTGTGTGTGTGTGTGTGTGTGTGTGTGTGTGTGTGTGTGTGTGTTGGCCGTTACTTGTATTATAGCAACGTCGTCGTCAGTCGTACAGCGTTGGAACGGTTCATACTGTTGCTAAACACGTTTCTTTAGCAGTGTCTAGATGCGCTAGATTTGCATTTATGAGGGCTCTAGATGGTGGGCGCAAAAGTCATGATCAAATAGCTGGCGTTGGATTGTAGGAATGTACCGTCAACATGTCTAGCTCGGATCTTGCTTTTCATTTTTCCTAGCTGCAGAGGTGTCCAAATTCGAACATCAACCCCAGGCCGTCACCGGGTTGAGACTGACTGGTAGAATTATTGACGGATAGAGTGGGATTCAGGTCACAAGTAATCAAGACACTCACTCAGGAGAACCGCTATATACCAAAGCCCAATACAACACAGTTTGATCACCAGCAAGACAGCACGTGTGAACGTTGAAGAAAACTCCACATAGGCTTCCGACATCCCATCTATGCAAGGAGTAGCCATTTCCCTCCCTCCCATTCCTGCTTCTCTCATCAGTAATAGAATCCACCAACCAAAGACTGGGATACAATCACTGGAGTGACGGAAATGTGCGATGCTGGTGCAACCGCTAGCTGGAGAGGGTATATAAGTATAACTGGAGATGAGGTTGCAATTGCGTCAAAACATTCACTCACTGGATTTTCCTTTCTTTTGATACTAAATTCTTGAAACCCGCGCTCTCTCATGCCCGCACGTTCATTCGGTCTACTACTTATCGTTCCACATTCGAACTTATACCATCAAGAGCCCAAGCACGGCTCACGCTTTCGTCTCACCTCCAACCGATCATTGTTCCATTGTTTACAAATGGGTTGCCTACCATCCACACTCCGCCTTTCCTCCTCTTCCTCCACTACCTCTGCATTTCCCCCGCCAAGCCCCGAAGAAATGGTCATTGCACGTCTTCCCTCTTCCTATCCCTTCCATTTACCTGCTAAAGTCAATCCTAGAGCTGGCCAACTAAATGCTACCGCAATCCGGGCGTTCTACCACAGAGCTTGGCAATCGGCTATCCGGGCGGGTACCCGAACACGCCCCCGCCGTTTCCGGTTCCAGATAGTTGTTTTTGGGGCGAGGAAGGGAAGGAGGGTTTTTTTTGTTGTAATGGAGAGGGAGTAGAGGGAGGGGGCGAGGATACATTGGTTAAGAATGGATTCAGATGGGGTGATGTTTTTATTAGGCCAAAGTAAGGCCATCTATCTCCATTTTATAATTTAGTATTAAAGATATATATATGTAACATTCGGGATACACTAGTACTTCCATATCTAAGCTGTTTCCTCCGTCGTAGACACCCTAATCAAAGCCTTGTACTTCAAGATGTATTCCCCTTCCTTACGACAACTAGTCCAGAATTACTACATTTTCTATTACTAGGAACCTTCTTAGAGTAAATCGAGCGCTTGTGATACACGGAAAACGTCTTGTGTCTGGGTCAGGAACAAACTGTGGCTAGACGGCGGGATCCCCAACTTCGGTCGTGAGCTTTCTACTTGTCACTCATTGGACGCTTCATGACTTATCCCTATCGCTTCGGCGTCTACTACCGAGCGTTTAATGTAGTATCTACATAGTAGTACAAATCATAAAATAAGTAGTAAAGCTTATTTCCCAATACCCATATTCTTCAAAGAATTGCACTTTTCGTAAATTCCAGTAAACCACCCCGGATGGCGATGCCAATGTATATCCAAAACATGCACATTCTTAAATCAGTCAGAATATAGCACTCCCAACTACCGCTATCTTTTGAAATCTGCTTACCCTCACCCATAGAACTTATCGCTCTACAGGGTCTGCCAATCAGTCAGTGCTGTCGAGGATTGAATGGCATATAATGCTGGTATTAGCTATCATGCACTGAAGTGCAAATGAGGCGGTCGTCTCACTTTTGCCCTAAACCCCGCATTGAACTCTAATTGGACTACATCACTCGCGCTCAACTATAGGTCTGAACGGCTTATTTACCAGCGGAATTTCAAAGCCCATACCATAATTTATTTTATTTTTAGAGTTCTTTGTGATTTAGGCGGGACTTAGGGCATATCTGAATTGAATGAACAAGGTGTTACGTGGAACGAGTGAGTTTATATGTAGCAGCCTCCATGTCAACCTACCGGTAGGCTGTGGCTTAGTGTTAGTCAGGATCTTTTTCCAGCTCTTCACATGGTCCCTTTGATTCCACGAGTCGTTAGGGGTTGACTTAATACCAAGTTTGTGCCAACTCCTCGGTTCATCCTCTCGATTCATCCCCGTGTGAATTTGCGATAACTCGTCTCGGCACCGAGGCAGTTGTACTCTTACTTCTCGTCAAGAACCTAAGTTTTACTGCAAGGTAGGTCATACTAGACCGATTTGTAGGTTCTAGGTAGTGACTTAAGTACATGTAAGGTCCATAAACCTCCCGACTATAAAGTGCTGTTCATAGGGCATCACTCACTGGTCCAGTCTTGGGACTTCCCCAAATACATTTCGTGCCATTGCTCATGGAAACTTATCATGCCTGGGACATCCCGTCTCATGCTGAATAATATGATACACTCGTCGGACCCGCTTGCAGACACAGCAGCAGGTTGATCTCGGCTGACAAGAGGTAAGCTTGAGATAGTTATCGAGTGCACAATGTCCAGTCGCAGTAAGAAAGTGAGTGATCACCTGCGAGTGCCGATCCCGCAACACAAAATCGCCGCAAAGGAAGAATGGGAGCTGATAGATTGGCAAAATATATATTTATGATATGATAGATGACATACCAAATTAAAGCGCATTAAGATTGTAATTGATAAAGGAGGAGAGCCCACAAAAAAAAAGTAAAGTGATGCTGTTTTATACTATAATTTTGTTGTGAGATCGGCGTTCGCAGGTGGTCACTCACTTTCTTACCACAACTGTACAATGTTGGTATAAAAACAATTCTTGATAAAGACGGATTACTGAATGCCAATGTCCTTTCTCTTTCTCCGTTCGCTTCTAATATCGTCATAACAACATGTACTAGTAGATCATTAGTCTCGGAGTGCTCTTAAGACAAAAGCAGAGTCTTAGGATTCACTTGATGCGGCAGAGTTAAGTTACATATATCTCTGGTCAAACGTGTGCTGCAATGGACTACCTGTGGTGAGCCATTTTCTTGAGAACGTTTTCCTCCAGCAACGTAATCTATCGCTAACGAGACAATGTCTTGGGTATATTCGCTCAGATATGGATGTTTCCAGGCGGTTCCAGTTGAAATTTGGAATTGGGCTGCGTACTCCACAGACATCACCACTAGGTAATATATACCTCGCCAGCAAGCCTACAGCCTACAGCACATCTCATGGGATCAGAATCCGGGTGCTAGATAGTTTCTTGAGTCAGAGAACATAGAGTCTAACATCAAACAGATAGTCTATTTTAGGAAATTCACCGTACCATAGGTAGAGAATCTCGATATACCCGCGTGTAACCGGTGATATGCAGACGAATACCTTCCGTCGTGTAAGGAATTGGTGTTTACTAATTCTATCTGGTTCTTCACCGAGGTCCCGTTAATTCTTGACCAATAGACAAGTCTGGGGCGTGGTTCTTCACTGGCTGCCTTCCATCTTCATCGGTTGATGATTCATGGGGAATTGTGTTTAGTCTCGGAACGTGTGGTACACCATCGGCACTAGAATTAGACAGACAATTACCGTCGCCGCAGCCTGCATATTCGACAGGGTTTGTTCCCCATTCCCCTCCCGCACTCCCCGAAAAGGGTGTCGTTGAATGTGTCAGTTCTCATTTCGTAGTTGCGGCTGCCATGATTACTTTACTCTGCTCGTATCGATCCCTTTGATCCCGCCCGTGATGACGTCGGTAATACGGATCTCCGAGGTTCCTTGGCACCCTTCAATGGCTTCTCTGGAAACCAACTTAGAAGTGCTCGAAACTCAATAAAATGTCCCGTCCTCATAAAATTCCCCTTCATCACGCAATACCACAGCTCAATTTCACCTTACCTTCCAAGGAATTTACATAAGCTATGTCACCGTTCCAATATGAGCTCAGCAACAATAACAGCAACAAGTCCCCTGTTAAGAATGGGGATACGCCGCACCCACCTCAGATCATCGACATCCGTAAGGGGAAGCTCGATATTTCCCTAGAAGATGAGATTTTGAAGGGATTGGTTGGCAGAGGAGAGGGCGAGAAGTCATTGCCCACCCTCCTGCTCTACAGCGCCGAGGGACTCAAGTTGTTCGAGGATATTACATACCTTGAAGAATACTATCTCACCAACACGGAGATTGCCATTCTTGAGAAGCATGCGGAGGATATGGCAGCAAGAGTGGAGGATGGGAGTGTTGTGATGGAGCTAGGAAGCGGGCGAGTAAACATTTCAATGTAACTGAACCAGCTAACCATGTCCTAGTAACTTGAGAAAAGTTAACATCTTTCTAAAGGCCCTCAATCGTCAGGGAAAGAAGATTGATTACTATGCTCTTGACCTTGACCTCTCCGAGTTGAAGCGGACTCTGTATATGGTTCCCACTGAGTCACTCGAGAACGTGCGATACAACGGGCTACATGGAACGTACGACGATGGTCACGCTTGGCTTAAGAACACTCCCGAGATTAAAGATCGACCTCGGTGTATCTTGTGGCTCGGATCCTCCGCTGGTAATTTTGAACGCGCCGGCGCCGCGAGGTTTTTGAAGGACTTTGTGAGAGATGCTCTACGACCGGGGAAGCCAGATTACTTGCTAGTCGGATTAGACGGCTGTAAAGACGGTGAGAGGGTTTACCAGGCGTACAATGATTCCCAGAACGTTACCGAGAGGTTCATTATGACCGGACTGAAGAATGCGAACAATATCCTCGGCGGGAACTATTTTGACCTGGAGGAATGGGAATATCTTGGAGAATGGAACGCTGAGAGAGGGCGACACCAGGCATATTATACCCCCAAGAGTAGCGTCCACCTCGGCGGGAAACTCAGGGGTGTTACTGTCAAGAAAGGGGAGCGGGTAAACATTGAGTACAGCTATAAGTTTGACGATAAAGACGCGAGATTTCTCTGGGAAGAGGCAGGATTGGCTGATGGCGCCCAATGGGCAAACGAGAAGGGGGACTATTGTTGGTTTTTTACCTTTTTGTTCTAGTGTTTGACTAACAGAAGCCTGTTACAGATTTACATATGTTGCAGAACCCCAGCTTCGTCTTTGGTACAAACCCAGAGGAATATGCCCCGGAGCCTGTACCAACAATGGCGGAATGGAGAGAGTTGTGGATATCGTGGGAAACGGTTACACTCGGGATGATCCCAAAAGATCAGCTTTTGTCGAAGCCAATCGACCTCCGGAATCCTTGCATTTTCTACCTAGGACATATCCCAACGTTTCTGGACGTCCTCCTCATTCGTGCTACAAAATGTGATCCAACGGAGCCCAAATATTTTCTTGACATCTTTCAGCGTGGTATCGACCCGGACGTCGATGATCCGACGCAGTGTCACAAGCACAGTGATATCCCAGAATCTTGGCCAGAGCTTGACGAGATCCTGCATTATCAAAACAGGGTACGGCAGCGAGTTGAAGGACTTTATAGAAAAGGATCGGCAATGCATCAAACGCCAGATGTGCAAAGGGCGCTTTGGATGGCGTTTGAACACGAAGCTATGCACCTTGAGACGCTACTCTATATGCTTCTACAGTCAGATACTACACTACCCCCGCCAGGCACCATAATTCCCGATTTCGCATCGGGCCGAACATGGGAAAAGAGAAAAGATGCACCGAAAGGCAACTCTTGGGTGAATATCCCGGAGATAACCCTGGATGTTGGAATGGTTGATCCCGAAGACCCGGAAAATCCTAATCCACACTTCTTTGGTTGGGACAACGAGAAACCCGTGCAAAAGAATGTCAAGGTTCCTCCATTCTGTGTTCGCGCATACCCCATCACCAACGGAGAATACGCAAAGTACCTCGAAGGTCAATCGAGTGATAATATCCCTGTATCTTGGACTATTAAAGACGTGCAGACTGCTATAAATGGTGGTAACAAGTCGAGCTTCAAGGATAAAATTTATGTTAAGACTGTTTTTGGCCCGGTTCCGTTGAAGCTTGCCATGGATTGGCCTGTCATGGCATCATATGATGAACTTGCGGGATGTGCGAAATGGATGAACTCCAGGATCCCAACAGCGGAGGAAGTTAGTGCTGTCTACAGATACGCAGAGGAGACCGATTTGGCTGTGGAGAAGAAATTGACGAAGAAGATTGATGCAGTTAATGGGCGAGTTATTAATTCCTACAAGCCTCAGCCACTGACGTGAAATAGGCACCTGATCCACAACGGTGTCAGCGAATCTCCTCCTACCGACTCTCTTCCTCATGCGCAAGAGTCATTATTCTCTTCCCTTTCGTGCAAGAACGTTGGTTTCAGAAATTGGCATCCAACCTCTGTCTGTTCCGCTGGTGGAAAGCTCTTGGGAAGAGGCGAGACTGGCGGAGCATGGGAGTGGACGTCGACGGTTCTAGAGCAGCAGGATGGGTTTATGGCTGGAAGGTTTTATCCCGAGTACACTGGTATAACTTCCCCCATGCATTTGTGACGAGTAGACTGATGGGTCGCAGCGGATTTCTTTGACGGAAAACACAATGTTATGCTAGGGGGAAGTTGGGCCACGCATCCGAGGATTGCGGGAAGAAAGAGCTTGTAAGTGTCGTGATGGATGCTAGCGAGGCGATGCTGACATTTCTGTAGCGTCAACTGGTACCGGAGGAATTATCGGTTCACTTGGGCGACGGCGAGGATTGCTAGAGATTAATCGGGATGGAATGTCACGATACGACTTGATGATTGAATGCGTTTGATTTCAGGTGCCAGATTGATGTGATGTTATACCAATTTCAATATAACCCTTCTCTACGAAGAACGAAGCGCGGGGTAATTAACGACTACCCGAATGCCGTGAAACCTCACCAATGACCAGCTGTAAATGCGTACCAGCCCTAACTTGGCACATGAACTTCACATGAACTTCTAACCTCTTCCTTTTCTCGTTCTTAGACTGTTTCAAGTCCGTCAAACTAACTATCGAGTAATGGAACTAGACTAAGCCACTAGAACCAGCGGAACCAGAGGAACTACCCTAAAGCGTAATTGTGCGGAATAACCCAGGGGACGGTCAATAGAGTCCCACGGTAAATGATGACACACACTAGCTTGGCAATCCCCGCCACGGATAAGGTTCTTGCTGTGAGGCTATAAAAGAAGGCTGGTCCCGCCCACTCTGTCCCTGCTGATCCGCTCCCCCAGATCGGGTTCACCCGGTTACATCCACGATACGACAGTCCATAACCCATGCCAATCCAGCATTGTGTTCATGCGATGTATTCGAATCGTTCTCATTTTCGCAACGTACGCTTCTTTGACGAGGTTAATCCAGATGCTGTCTTGGGAGGCTTAATACAGAATAGATCCCTTATTGAGAAGAACTTTCTCTTGATGTTTGACATCATCCTTGCACCACAGATCCGATCCGCGTCTACGCTATGGACACTGGGGGATTGCCTCGATGGCTGATAGTCGTCTCGATGTGAGACTATATGGTCAGCTGCGAAGGTAAATTTGAGTTAGTGACGAACCGTGGATCCACCGCATATCCCTCGCCCAATGTGACTGGCCATCAAGATGCCTTCGTGATGGAATCCATGCCCGAGATGGCAGATGTGTCATCAGGTGTTGTGAATCGGAGTGTCCTATGCTGGTGAAAATCATGGGAGGAGGCACATACCTTCCGCTCGAGCAGGAAGACCACGGGTTAGGCTCAATTACGGTCGTTGGGTTACAGATATGGCGGCACTGTTGGAGTCTCAAAGATCAACTCGTTACAGAATGGGTTTCTCCTTAACACGAGCGTTCTCAAGCAGTTTGATCAGTACCTTTTATCAATCAATTTGGATGTAAGTTTACTCTCTGATTAGATGAGATGCATATAATGACACTTGTCAAAGGGTAACTACAAAGTTCCAGTGTTTGGCATCGATGACTTGGTTGGGATGGCCGTATTCTCAATCCCGTGTGCCGCGATCCAGCAGATCCATATCGCGTATCTAGTCAACTTCTTCGGTAGCGCTTTAGACAGTCAGTTCTTGCGAATATAAGTTCCGGAGAACCGGTGCTTGAATATGATTCTCCGCTAGGGACATATATGATGGCTGAAATCCGCGATGGGTCGTATGCGCAAGAAAGTTTGAGTTGGAACTTGCGGCAAGATTGAGAGGGCAGTTGCCAAGACGCTAGATTTCCACGTGCGAAAGAAATAAGGTTTCCCCGCAGCCCCGCTCCGGGAAGCCTATTCCGAGGCAGCCAAGACATTGTCGTCCATAATAACTCGAATTATCGTGAGCAAATTTATTTCCGCTCCCCGCCCCATTTCCCCGCGGTAATGATCCCAAGGCTCATTCCGGGCGCTCTCTCTGAAGGTATCGGGGTTCTTCCCACAACATCACTCTATTCGCTGCTTCAGAGCTAATTGGCCTAGGGGCGAGAGGTAATATAAGATAGGGTCGCGAAACCGAGACCTCGAATGTGTGTATCCCCAGGGAATCGATCATTGCATTTGTGGGATAGGAGAAGGTGCCGACGGAAGTCACGACAGCAATGCACTCAGTCTTTAAGTTTAAAGAAAATAGAATTGCTATGAATCAAACCGAAAAGAGGGGTATTTTTCCGTGTAGCAGAAAACATACCTTCCTCTGCGAAACGCGGCGGGCTTTATGCGAGCCGTGTCATATCCGGGCGCATGGAGGTTAGCGATGGGAGAATTGGATCTGAGAAAATTGCAAACAAAGTCGTTCTTGTCCCAAACTGCTTTCTACTAATATCAAACCCCACAACCTACTGGGTGCTTTGTTTATAGAGTCTATGTTAAAGTTTTAACACGAAATCTTGGGGGGTGGCTTTGGATATGGCATTCACTAGTGTTGGAAGCATAACGATTGCCTATACGGATTACGACACAATACTATCAATTGAGGGTGGCAGAGGAAGCATATTATCTTGCCACTTCATGGTGGCTAAGGCGCTCATTGTGTCATATTAGGGAACGAGGATTTTGATGAATTTGTTTATTCGCAAGAACACTTTGATATCGTACCCTATACAGATATTGTGCGGCTGGGAGGAAACTGCGACAAGGAATAAAACTTTAATGACTGTTTGATAATCATTCCCTTAATATGCCTTCTGTCAACTCTCTCCGCTGCCAAGTGTGCACAAAGAAATACAAAAGGATTACGCCCACCGACCATATACTTTGCAGCTCGAGCCTGAACCTTTGAAATGATCCTCCAGGATCTACTCTAAGTTCATCTAGACGTACTACAATTAGCCCATAAAATTATTATGTATTACACAAGTCCCCGGCACTGGCTTAGATCACTCTCAAGCACTCGCAAAATGCACCTTCCTCCCATTCAGCACTTCCGCTCTAAGTTCAGGCCTCTAAATCACCCCAAACCATCCGAACAGGTGTGTGTAGATCACTGCTCTAACCAACCACTCAGAAACAACATTCCAATTCACCGGATGCTCCAAGTAACACTAGATGCGCCTTGCAAAGACACATTAGGAATTTGGTCCGTCAAATGTTCCCGTTTCGGGCTTGCAGGCAAGGAATGTTGATGGATTAGAATTTGTGGGGGCGGGTATATCCAGCCAGCGTATCAGATTGACGAGGCCAAGAATGATGGATGGATGGATGGATATTAGTTGCGTATAGTCAAGATTTTCGTATGGTCAGTATAAATTCTGGGAAATGAAGCTGCGCAGCTGACTGTACTGTACCGAGCGTCAAGGGTTCGGATGAACTTTTGAGCGAGGCAAAAAAAAATTTGCCATCACGAGTGAGCGAGAACTGGGATGGTTCGTGTAAGTGCCCAGGTGGATATTTGAACTATTCGCAAGTCTGCTGGCCCCACCGTAAACTGATCGAAACAAACAATTTCTATCCGCGATTCTGGGCTGAAAATGATTAGCAATTTTCTCTGACAAAAAGTCAGCAAAAAAATAAAATAAAAATGCGGCTTATTCCCGAATTTTGTGCAGCTTATTTTTCTCAGAATTAAATGTATACGGCACATGTAACGAATAGGATCGTAAGCATTTTCGTTAGGCGAACCTGCATTTCCTCAGAACTCGGCAGCTGGTGGGGGTTTTTTTAATCTTAAGACAAGCGAATGTCGCAGGTTGGTCGCGCATTTGCCACAGTTACACAACAGTCCGTTCCATATGCCTGGCGGCGATCTGGACACACGCGCACACACACGTGGAGGCAACGTCTGCATCTAGACACGGTTTGGCCGCCGGTCGGTTCTCGTGGGTGAGGCTTGCAGGTGCGCGTGGTGGTTCAAGGATCGAGTGACAGTGTGTGCACACTTGTACACTGGGAGGATATTTCCGACTTTGTCGTGGATAAAATATTGAAACCCTCATCCAGTGAGCCCGGTCAGTAATATGCGAAGATCTCCATATTTCCAAGTCAGGATATGTAGCAAACAAGTCTGGGAAGCCGGTCTCTCCGAACCGGGGGGGTAGATTTGTTAACCTTCCTCCCGAGGTACCGTGTATCAAAACGCCTCATACACGCTGCTGCTGCGTCCATATCTGGGTATATGTAGTATTGATCGATCATTTTCGTCCTCCGGCGAGCCCTCCGACGCGTGCGTTCTCCCCTATCGCGTGGGTTTCGGAGTGCCTTCCTGTACGACGTGTGTCTCAGTGTCAGTATCGCAACCTCCCAGTATATACTACCACGTTGTCGGGTTCTTACCGTATAGTAATAATAGTAGTACTTTCAGAGAGAAATGGAACCGTCGGGGGGAGAGGTAATCCCTATTTTCTTTCTATTCTGTGTAGCTGCGACGCGTCTGTACTTGGGGGCCGGGACAAGCTGGAAAAGGACGAGTCTCTGGGATCTGGTCAAGGGCTTCTTAGGGGTTCAGAACAGTTCTTGCCCGGGGCCCGCAGTCTTAAGAAGGTGCGAATCGGGGCAGATCCATCGCTGTAGACCTGAAATCTCGTTTTTGCCTATGGCAAAAAGTTCTGGGATCGGGTGGGGGTGTACATGTCTGCAATGCAACTTGCTTGGGCTCGGGGAGGAAAACACAACAGCGAAGGAAAGGTAGAGATGACACTGCAGTTGACGAAGAATCGAAGGGGACAAACTTGGCGAACTGGTGGTCCTTAAATTGGGATAAGGTCGGTCCAAATGTTCGCGATACCGGTAGAGCGATCTACCATACTCCGCACTCTCGATTACCACGGCAAGCAATGGGTGACTATGATAAGCGAATCGACTGGAGGCTATCCTTACCGCGATTTCTATCCATCTCCCCCCTATGCCTTCGCCTTGTCTGATTATCAACCATTGTGACCGAGAGCGAGTACGAGCTTCTGAGATACAAGCTTGCGGACCATGGCGGAGGGAGGGGACTGCCACGGCCCGGGGACGCTAGATGGAATGAAGAGAGATTTGGAAACTATTGCTTGGCCTGAATACTGGTACCGCTTTTCATAAAGTTTCGGTGGCAGTCTCGATGGCTCCAACTCTACAGGGCCCCCACCGTGCAAGGCTACCAGGAACTCTTCATGATACCCTTCGAGCTATCGCCAAAGGCTCACTCCAGCATGTCTAATAATATGGTGCCAAATTCTTGAGCGTGGTACATGTTTTTGTCCCGTGGTCGCAAACTGGACTGCATACCGCTCGCTACATATCGCGGGGCTTGGAGTGACCCATCATCCTTTTAGTATTTCACACCATCATGCGCCGTTGATTGGGCTTCCCTGCAAGCGCAATCAAGGGTTGCAGACTCGTAGTAGATACTCGCAATTACTCTTGTTTGCCTTGTGTGTTTTGACTAGGTGAGTGATCTAAGTAACTCGCAGTGATGTACGCCCCAGAAACAGGAAAGTAAGATCACCGATTCATCGTCCATATCCATGTGCGTATATCATTCCCTCCACTGCCACTATCTTTCTCTCCGCAATCGGTCGCCCCACCCACACTTCCCCGGGATGCTGCCGTCCTTCCCCCTCCATCTGCCGCGCCCCATCCATCCCCCTCTATCGCAAAACCCCACAAAGCGCGAAGAAATAGAAAGGAAGAAGTAAGCGTCTGGCAATTATAGGAGTGTACCGGCCCTCCATTAGAGAATAAAAGTTAATATGAGGCCTGCTAGCAAGCCAGTAATAACGTAAAAAGGAGACTAATAATAACCCAAACGTCAAAGAGTAACCCACAAAAACAGGATGCCTTCCACTGAATCGATGCTTTTGGCCCTCAGAAACAAATCGCGTATATAACAATAGCAAAAACCGCCCCCCTAGCTGTCGAACATGTCCCAGAAACCCAGAGAAAGAGTTGAAAAACGCCGAAAGAAAAAGCAAAAAAGCCAAGTCCAAAATATTTGCAGATGAATAGAAAACGAACAGAAAAAAAGCTGCAACATAGAGTAAAGAGTAAAAAACAGATTATGAGTTCCACACCCCCGAAAACATCCGTACAGGTACTCCAAGCATGGGCCTGAGCAGATAGATGACAACGTGCAGATATATTGCGCCTAGCCCCAACAAAAATCCAGGGTATCTCGAAAACAAAAAGCGCAAATGGTGGTGCAAACAAACAAGAAATTTTTTCGTTATCCTCATCCCCTGTTCTAGACAGGGGCGAATCCAATGGGAAAGACCGGCCCGCCAGAGAAATAGCGACTGCAGCTACAGCGCCAATCCGGTTCCATTTCCGCACCACCGATAGAGTTGTAAGACTTCCCGTCGCTTCAGTTTCTGCTCGTCGACGTCCTCCGGTGCCCCTCTACCACGGACTTGATTCAATGCGCTCCTCATAACTTTTCGGAAATTTCTCTGGCCATCTATTAGCCGGGGAATCGGGTCACCAAATGCTCTACAAATAGTACCCACCTGATACTCTGTGTTCAATGTAACCACACAAACTTCATGTGCTCGTACTATTGTCTCGCATGCAGTCACTACTGCCTCGCTTGCCTCCCCCTGCAATTTATCCGCAATAAGCAACAGCAAGAAGCTGCCTTGCAACAGATAGATGCCGAAAAAGTACGGCATAAAGCTGAGATCCGGATCATACTTTAGTATGTTGCTGATTGCTTCGGCTGCAGAAACTGCATGGGCAGTTGAAGAGATGAACGAAGGGGAAGAAATCCAGAGATCATTGTCGTCAAGCATCGATATCGGGTCCCATTTCCCAGTAACTAGTATGTGGAGGACATGCATGACATGCGTGCCGTAAGAGATCGCAATCTTTGCCTGAATTTCCATGTCTGAAAGTTGATTATTAGATCGCCTTTCGCCGTCGTTCTCGCCACCTCCATCATTTGTCACAGGTCGGGTGTTGGCGGCCTCAAACTCCTGCAAGCTTCTTTCATACGTATCAAGCTGTGCTGTGATCTGCTCAACTAGATATCCCAAACCATCATCAATAGCACCAGTCCCCTCCGTATTGGAATGTCGCACCATCGTCCCAAATTTCGGGCGATTCCTCGCATGATGCAGGTCCACAACCTGGCCGAGAATTGCCATCAGGGGTAAAAAAAACTGATACAATCCGCAGCCAGTGACTTCAAATATTGGGCCAGCCGTACGATTCATGTGTGATGGAACTGTTCCAGATGGTGAAACTGGAGGTTGTGCGTAGAGATTCTGCGGTTCGTTGGATCCATAAAAGTCGCCATTCTGCCAAGTGACGTCGTCCAAGGGAAGAAATAACTCTTCACATTCCACATCCATCAGTGCAAGAGGCCGATTGTAACAGAGTGCTAGGTGCCTATCAACAATGTAAAGCAGCCACCAAGTCCTTCGTCTTTCTTCGCGTTCCTCTTCGCTCATACCCGACGCTGGACCTGGATGGGAGTGAGCGCTGCCTGGTCCCGTATCAGAGGGAGAATGATGTCCATCTAGCTCTTCATCTAGATGTTCAACCATACTTTCAGATGAAATTTCACGATTGAGCTTTAGCTCACGCGCCAATGTCCAAGCGACATGCCACCACCGAAGCGACGCAGCTTTAAACTCGCTAGCCGAAATCACAATGCCGAGATGCACATAAGTCAAGACGTCGTCCAGGGTACCGGCTGCTCCAACACCTTCCCGTCCGCTGGGAGAACCAGCGGACCCGCCCCCGAGTCCCCCCAGTCCAATACCGACTGAACCATGTTCGGTACCTGTAGACGAACGCATAGGCTGCGGTGCAGCAAAGTTTACGTGCACCAATGGTCGCAAAAGACTAATACAAAGCTCCAGTAATTTTTGACATACTCGCCCTCGCGCTGTCGGGGTTGCGGTTAAAAATGGCGCATCACAAGTTTGGGCAGCAACCCAGAGCATAGCACACAGCAGCGCCGGTGATGTTGGTCTTGGAGACGTTGGATGGAGGAAAGACCGTCTGCGGAAAATGTGGGTCAGCACGTAAGGTGACGCCGGCTGGAAAAACGAAGTTGATGGGTTAGTGAAGTAAAGATCTAGTAAGTCACAGGCCAGGACCGGTGGGATGACAGATGATATATGCGGAAGCAAGGGCATAAGCACTGGGTACCGGATCCCTGTGTTGTAGGTATGAGTGGGAGGTGAAGGTAGAGACATCCAAGAGGGTGATCCATCATCTTGAGGCTGTCCCCCCAGCAATCCTGTTATTGGGGATGCCCCATTCCCGGGAAACGACATCTGTGGAGCTTGGTGGTGCGGAGACATCATGAATTCATTCTGAGCATAGCCGTTTGTAGCCGACTATAAAGTCCGTGAGCTGCGAAAACTACGCATTTAAGGTCTGGGTTACATACCGGAACGTTGGGGGACTGCTGCTGATGGAATGGAGACATTCGGTCGAAATGCAATGGCATTCCGGAAGAAACTCCGTCATGTCCAAGATGGAGTGAGGGTGAATCTGGTGCCGGCAGCTGGTGTTGATGGTGATGTGTCTGCTGGTGGTGCTGATGCTGTGGTGCAAGATGATGGTGCATCTGTTGTTGCGAGAGGTCGTGGAGATCGCCTATTGAGGTCCTTGTACTAGCTGCTGAGGATGATTTCTTTCTTAGGGACGCAGGTCGCGGTGGAGGTGGAAGATCCGAATCTCTACGGCTTCCGGCACTCATACCCCTCATTGATTCAGTCGGTGAAGCCGACCCATTGGAATGTCCATTTTGCTGTGCCGCGGCCGCCGCTGCAGCTGCAGCTGCTTGTATGTCTTTTCGAGATGCTTTCCCGCGCTTCTTGCGTTCCCGCGCATATTCACATTTCAACGCGAAATCTACAGCAAAAAGAAAAAGAAACGTTAGAGAGACTGCGCCCGGCGACCCTAGACTCTGCAGAAAAAATTATAGATACTTTGGTACTGACCGACACAATGCTGACACGGGAGCTTCCCGTCGCACTTCGTTCTCAACTGATTACACTGATCGCACGCGCGACTGATCCGCCTTCGAATGGGACCAGGAGTGGAGCCGTTCATCTGTTGACCGTCTCTGTCAATCCTGCCGTTGGTGTCTGCGTGTATACCGTATGGGTGATGACGAGCCTTTACTGATTTGTGGCTTGACGTAGAGATTGATTGGTGATGCGGCATTCCCGAAACCGGATCTAAGTCGCCATTGGAGGATGGCAATGGCTGAAAGTGCGGATTCGAGGCGTATGGGTGCATGGACTGAGAGAGCATCATTTGATTCAGGTTGCGGGCGGGTTGCGGTTGCCAGGAGCTACCGCTACGAGTATATCAAAGTTGGGACGAAAGAACGACGACCGCAGGAGCACACAGAGTTAGGTGAGAAGGTGAGGTCAAGCAGGGAACGACGGAAACGGTGCCGGTGGATAAGCTGGATTTTGGATCCGGAGACACGTTCTCCACCTAGTCACTGGACCAATAACTTGGGGAATCCCAGCTATATACCGACTTAGTAACTACCAGGGAGGTCTCAGAAGCAGGCGAGAGGGGCCCGAGGTAAAGTGTAATGCAATGCAGAGCAAGAAGCAAGCACAGCAGCAGTTCCCAAGTGCAAGTGCAAGTATTTGTTTAGACTGGAGCAGTGGGAGGAAAGAGGGATGATAGGTGGATGATTGATGCGCCACAGCCAATCCTAAACCAGCCAAGTGCAGTGGCTACCTTTAGCTAGCGGTAAGTATGCCGATGGGGGAAAGAGAGAAAATGAGGGTGAGCAATTGATGCAACGCAAAGATCGCAATAATAGCACCGTACTATCGAGACATTGCAACGGAAGGAGAGACGGTGAAGAAGGAGGAAGAGGTAGGTAGAGATAGAAACAGACAGAGGTAGAGGCGGGCGGACGCAGAAGAAAAAGGATACACTCCAGGGAGGGGGGATAGGGATGGGATGGGTGGACGGTCGCTGCGTCCATTTTACTCGAGATCAGTCCGTCTCCTTGGCTTCTCGGAGTGTAGGTGTGCAGCAAGCATGCTAACGGTCTGACCCCTGCTCGGTTGGGGTGGCAAGGATTTTGTTCATGTACCGACTGCACCTCTGGTAATTCAGAGTAACACTCACCTAACTTGTCAATTAATTGGGTGAGTGGCAGGCTCCTCGGGCTGTTGTAGCTGTGAAGACGACGGTATGGCCGAGAGCGACGACAAAGTTGAATATTATCGAGCAATGGCTGGTTGGAGGGCCGAGGCCGAACGGGATGTTCACATGCAACATGCAGCGTCGAGCAGGACAAGGACAAAGAAAGGAAGGAACGAACAATGGCAGTTGGATATGGTTGGAATCTGGGGAGGAAAGACAACGCGAAGAATAAGATGATGTCCAACGTCGGCTGGTGTTCGAAGTATCAAGCAGAGCGGAGAGTCCGAGTTGCAGCCTGGGCTGGCAGCTTCGAATAGACGTCCATCGAGATATGCAAACAATGCAATGCACTGCGCAGTGGACTTACCGATTCTACCGGATCGTCTCTGCTTCTTCCACTCTTCGGCCTCGCTTTTCTTTTTCTTCTCGCAAACCTGCCAGCCCGAGGGATTGGATTCTACCTAGAGACCGATCGCGATAGCTAGATATAATTAGACAATACTTTGATCTCTGTAGCTACGATTCCTGTTATCATATCACAATTCGCGAGCCGAATGCGGATTAAACAAATCGGATTAATATTTTCTTCCCACGAAATGCTCTGACACCCATATTCCCTCACAAGTCCCAATATGGTCGAAAAGCCCAGACATTTGGCCCCAGACCAATTATAACTGACGCGCTGCAGCAAGGTATCGGATTTGGGGGCCACCTTTGAAAACCATTTCGGTTTAACTGGATTTCTCCTGAGGTACTTAGAAGAGCACATATGTATCCCTGGCCCCGGTAAAGCAAGCACGCAGAGACGACGCCTGCAAGCCAGTCTCAAAAGAGAGGAGTGACGATACTCGAGTTGAGTTCCGAGTAGAGTAGATGTGCGCGCACAAGCTATCTTCAAGCAACTAGCTACTTCAGTGTCTGGACGCTTGACTAGATGAAGTCCAGATCCGGAATAACTTCCGTGTACGAAATAAGAGTTAATTGCATTGGGTAAGACATGTTTTACTTTGATACCTCTAGAGGATCACCATCGAAGGTCCTCAAAGCTTCCAGATCAGCACAACCAAGCATTCTCGCTTGCCATGTGTTGCCTACTCATAACATAACAGCCCCCACACAGCACGCATAGAAATGGAGAAAAAGCAAAGGAAATGCTTCTGTAGAACTCGTATCTAGATATAACAACTTAGGCTGCCTGCCTGTACAATCACCCCTCTGACTGAAACGGCAGGTACCTAGCAGTTCCCACTAACATTAGTCCGCCCCGAATGCGGACGGCGAGGAAGTGTTAGAGTGCCACCGAATCAGCCGCGGAGTCCTGATTCACTACCTAGCTCTTTACCTCAAGATAGGTGCACTCACGGAAACTACTAAATCCCAGTCGGAAGAACACAGCAATTGATGTTTCTGATCTCAAAACGCGGACCAGAGGGGTCCAAGAGGGGAAGGATGACTGGAACCTTGCCTGGAAGTCCTTCCAATGTTCTGATATTAAGGAGAAGATCTTTGGCAAAGGTTCCCCGGGCCGTACTTTGGAAAGAGTGCCGTCATTTATAGTAGCGGTGGGATCCAGATGTGTACAACGGTATTCAAAACGGCCCATCTATACCCCCCGCGGGGAGCCTATCTGCACGACATCGTAGTGGCGGGTATTAGAGTAGTTACTGTGAACCAGCCACCCAGCAAGGCATCGACAAGTTGCTGGATTTCACGATCCAATGCTAGTGCAAGGCGTTAGTTAGCCAAAAACCCAGAATCAAACAACTTCCGAAAGATCTGTACTCTTCGTACGTCATGTGGTTTGGCGTATCTCAAGCCTTGGGAAAGGAGGTTCGTGGCATCCAGCCTAGCTATCAGTCGGTATATAAGCTGGCCGAAAGCCTTTGCCGTTCTGAGCTCTTTCTTCGATTGTGATTTTGACGATGGGAGCCCTGACAAAAACGTCATTTGAGCAGAGCAGAGCAGGAATTGAGTATGGGTATATATTAGTGCTGTCCTGCCCTATCGAAAAAAACATGTTGTGGTACCTACACTGCATGCCATACTTCGTATTCGACAGCGTACAGGCACACTGACCGGGCGGTTGGCCGAGCGAGCGAGTGGGTGGCAGCGGCTCGGTCATCGTTTTTGAAACGTTTATTTTTTATTTTAATATTCTTATCGGGAGGCGAGGACCGAGTTCTGACTGTTATCGCTAGGAAAATCGAGTACCTAATTGATGGTGCTCACCTCTGAGGTAGCCCATTGTTTTTCATTCACCCTAGGGCTGATCTAACCTGAGAGGTAAGAACTGACTTTCTGTTTCGCTGCCCACGTTTTTGGGTGATCCAGTCTAGAGTAGAGTACTTATGAAGTAGATGAATGTATTTTACAGTCGGAGCTGCAAGCCACCATCTTTTCTTCAGATCCCTCTGTATGCATTTGTCTACGGTTCCACCAGATAGAAAAGAGGGGGTCTACCACCCTAACGACAAGCTGCTAGCCAATGATGAATGATCCCTTGGTAGTGCTGATGTTGGTCCAAAGGCATCACATGAACGGGTTGGGTAGCTCAAAAGATGGGGATCGACTTGCCACTGCCTGTAGCTACTTGGCTCAGTGGCCGGCACCATTGTTTGGCTTCCTCAATTAGGTTTCTTACTGGCGCGCCTCGCGCTCGTACACACTCGAAAGTTAGTGGGTGCATATTTTTACGCTAGGCAATCCCAAAGAGTACAATGAACCAGGACAAACGGATCCCTTGAGCCAAGTGGACATCTCCACATCTGAGTTTCGAGTGGTTGGGGCTATTGACCGAGTATATGCATCGATTTTTAACAGGAAGGAGGAAGTACAAAAGAACTACTGGGCACAAACTCCGACTGCTGCTACTGGTGAATTGTGTGGCATCACTATCACCACTACTCCACCACTGGTCGTCAGCCACTCCTCCACTCCGATTTTAGAGTTTGTGCCGGGTCGAATGCTCAAAGCTTCGGGCAGATTGCTTCTTTAGGTCTCTATGGTAGAGTACAAAGCCAATAATATTATATATAATGCGTATTAGGGGTAGACTTTAATCGGGCTATAGACAGCTTTCTTTACTAGATCTCAAGAAAACCACGGTTTCGACCGGTCCCCGCGTTTCCAAAAGTACTAAGACATAACCTTTTTTTAGAGTGGTTAGAAAAAGTAAAGTACTTTCTAATCGGTGGAGCAGATTACCTGCTCCCAAGACAAAGTAGATTGCCAATTCAATATATCTATAGTGGCGTGATATTCGTACAACTACGTCCAGGGTATCTCAAGATTGTTTTTTCACGCCTCTCGAGGATGCCCGCCAGGATTCCACATTGCAGCAGGCGGTAGGGAGAGACATAACGTGTTGCTTGGAATAGCGCGGTGTGTGTGTGTGGTTCTATCATACTGATCTGGAGATCGTTCACGGGTTCTAGTCCAGAAGGTAGGCAGTTCGTGGACTGACACGCAAGGCAACATAGATAGTTCACCAAGCCCACATGTAAATTGATAGAGACCCGGGGGTCGTTATCAGCGCTTCCATGTGTACATGCTGCAAGGACGAAAGGAGACGAAGCAAGGCCAACATATTTTGGCCATTTATCGTACGGGAAGCATTAATTGAATCGGCATGGTCCTGCAGTCTCAAGTATTCTACCAACTTGGAATATCAACCACATCCGCACGGACCTCGACGGGCTGTAAGAAGCACTTTCCCTGCACCTCGCATTCTCTGTTGCACGGTTCCCCATAGAGTATATTATCTCATACCAACCAACCAACTTTCCAAGTAGGCCACAGAAAACATTGTTTTGCACTCATATCAGGTATGTATTGTGGATTGTGGGTATGGAAAATTCTACTTCTAATATGGAAGCTCACTAATGTCAAGATGGGTACCTAGACTTGCAGATTTTAATCTCAGTGAGAAGTCATTTCGGTTCCCCTCTACTCCCTGAACCCTGGACTTGCGAGTTGTAATGAGTTGTACTACTCCACCAAATGTACCCGGGGTTGACTGATAAACTGTAAGTAGATGGATGGATAGATGGATGGGCTGATTCGGCATGACCAACCAAAATCAACCTTTTACCTGTATTTATTCATTTCAATCTAGGGTGGCTGGGCTATTGAATGACACGGCAAGAGACCAAAAAAAGATTACTGAGCACGGAAGTTGATTGGAAGATTTGAATAGCATCATCCACAGTCAAGTCGCAAAACCGACCGGCCACCAGATCCCTTGCGATCCAAGCATGCGGGTGGGAACCAGGCCAGGACATCATAGAATTGTGATTCGATAGGGTATGCAGGCAGCGTAAGCCGATCAACATCGGTAGTTTATGCGCACTCAAAGGAATTCGTGGTTGACAGGATGCCTTGCATCTTTTGTATAACGCATAATGGCGGTGGCGGAGGAGACGGGCCTCGATTCCAGGATCTTGTCAGGTATACCGTGATATTCTTACAGAGACTGTTTTGGGTCCCACCCGCATCTGTCACACCGCAGCATATCAATCAACGCTGGACGGCAGTGGCCCCGGATCATCACCATCATAACCTCACCTCACGCGTACAGAGGGGCCATACGATATGCGTGCGCTAACCTCTGAGTACATACTCACCTCCCAATCGTCATACGTCCCAAACTGCTCACATGCCCCCATACTGACTTGCCATGTGCTCAAAAACCTTTCAGTTACGCGTTCTGGCTTGACGGCGCGGTCGGCTGGTTGACCGTTGTAGTTTTCGGAGGAGAGTCTTGTTCTGTGCATGATTGTCGAGGAATTGACAGGGGAGCTTGCAAATGCGTGACAGGCAGGTGGAAAGAGTAGAGGTGGGGTCGCGAGTCTTGTTCCTTGGGGTAATGAACTGAACAGTCATCTATCCCGCCCCCAAACATTGAAATCGAGAGGCGATATGTGTGATCATATTCAGGAGCAGTTAGGCAATAACCCCGAAACGTTCCTGCATACGTAAGTCTAGTTTTTGGCAAGTTTCAGCGTCGTGAATGAATACGTTGCATAAATATATGTCGTACGTTTAAGCTCAGTATCAGAAAGAAGTTAAAAAAAAAAGAAAAAGGAAAAGGAAAAAAGAAAAAAGGTGTCGGGCCTCGGAAACTTTCTGGCGTTGCCCCCAATGACCGGCTTAATCGTTGACCATTGCCGCATCGGGATACTTGTCAGTGGGTTTCTTTTATTTATGCGTACTATACAACACTCCGTCAGTCACTTACCGAGCTTCTAGAAGGAATAAAATGCGCTGCCGATTGTAAATAAGCATATTTCTCGGCCTTTAGGCGAACTGGTGCCCCAACCGCGCACCGCCTCTTCCGCAGTCCGCCGGCTTGGTTTGAAAAAACCCCTTGCCCTAGGTATGTAAGCCCTCCCTCCTGCACCAACCAGCGTGGAAAAATATCGGGGAATTTCTTGCATAGAATGAGATGAGCCAGCCGTGCACGCGTGGCGAACCGGCTGTTTGTCTATATCTAGGCGGATTTGAGCCGGACGGCTCAAATCCGGGAAATATCCTGCCGTGATAGAATTCATCCGGGAGGAAGCTATATTATAAGCGCTAAGGATGCCACGTTTCCTGGTGGAAACTTTGGGGAGGAAGATCAGGAGCTTGTGACCACTATCTGCGGGTGATAGAGTCGTTTTTTAAAGGAACTCGATTGAAAGACGAAGACAATCACAACATGTCACTCGGAGCGGTGTCTCTCTGCTGTGAAGTCTGGTCGTTGCTTCACCGCATTCTATCATACCAGCCTCTGTTTGCGAGCTGTCACAGGTATTCGAGAGTCTAAGTATCTTAAGACTGAGGCGAAATTCTCGGGGGGGGAAGTCGAGAAGAAATACTTATGTGTTTTTAAAACGGCTGTACAAAATCCCCACAGGTGCTACCGACTTATCTACATGCCTATAATTAGATTCAATGAGCACTTGCACTATACAATCCATAGGGAAGAAATATGCACCGACTTACCCTCGTCAATCACAATCTTTGCCTCCACACTCCGCAGCGCTCCAAGCTAGGCAGGAACCAGTGGATTGACTTTTTTTATCTCCATTAAGAGCTCGCATGCCGTGCTGTGTACTTTATGGGTGGTTTGATTAAATAGGTAAGCATGACATGAACCTCACATGGGGCTATCATCTTTGACAACCTAGTTGACATGTTTTCCTCACTCCTAGGCTGTTAGGTATTTCGGCTATCACAGTTGTTGACCTTGCAGTCCATTGTAAGATTTACAGGTGTATTTGAGTAATGGCCTAATGGCCTTTATGTTAGCTTGTTAGGTTTGTCAGATTGTCAAGAGATGGCCGCTGCGGCAGCCATCGCCGCAGCAGACTCTGCGTTGACAACCACCACTCTCATCACCATCACCATCACCATCACAATAATCACCACCATATACAGCAGCTGAATGCCTCGCACCCACGTATACACATAAAAATTATGGGAGCAGTGGGAATGTAATCTGGAGATGAAAGTAGATCCTAAAAGTGACAAACCCATCATCCCAATTACAACACTTGCTGCTATATGCTGCAGCAAAGATGGGAAGCTGGTGAAATCTGCAGCTCCACACTGTAACCGAAAAAATTCTCATCACAGCAACACCCTCTACTACCGACAGGTTGATGTCAGGTTGTTAAACCTATGAACCTAACCACTGTGCTAGCATTACACACTACTGCAAGCCTGTCAACTCTACCAACCTTCCCAGACTTTGTGCTGCTGTCAAATTAGACAGGCTTATATTTTGGTGTTAATAGATTAGTTTTCTATATATCTGCTTGCAAATTGAAATAGCACCACATCAACTTAATAATACATGATAGCCTCACATGAGGCTTATGTACTTATTCGAGCCCCCCGTAGTGTAGTGACTAGAGGATGTACTTATCTTGTTGTGATAGAGAAACCGCTACCGTTAAGTAGTATTGTACACGAGACAAGTTGACTTGAGACTGGTAAGACTGCGGTAGCAATGAGATAAAGCGTCTCGAGTTCTCCCACCGGTCTCGAGTCCACTCTTGCTAAGACAGGCTGGTGTTTTTTGCTGGTCGCTGTATTGAAGGTTGTAGGCACTTGGCTGATGCACGTGTGCTTGTTCAGTGTAAAAGTATCAAGTGCCATCTCCTCTGAAGTGCTTACAGCTCTTCCAAGGAATCACCCACACGCAATCTTCTTCGAGAAATAAACTTGGCCTGTATTAACCATCAATACTGCCATACGCGCCAACACGGGGCAGACAAAAGCGCTTAAAACTTCCCGTAACGTCATCACACTAGCCACACCCTCTGCATCTACTTCCCCTCCCCCGCCCGAACCACAGCCTCAAAAACCCTCCCCACTCCCTCCTCCGTCAACGCCGAACATTCATAATACGTCCTTGCCTTAATCCTCCATGCCATCCTCTCCCCCTCATGTTCCATAACCTCTCTCCTAATCTCCTCCTTCAACGGCAAAACCACGGGCCGCAAATCCTTTTTACACCCCACTAGCACCACTGGCTTTGGATTCCCCCCTATAGATCTTGACAGTGGGAACCACTTCGTCTCAGCCTCTTCGAACGTGCGCTTATCGACCAAGGAGAAAACTATTACGAACACGTCGGTGCTGGGCAGTCGTAGTTGTAATAAGTTGTCAATGCTGCCGGGCTCGAGGAAGGTTAAGGTCTGTGACGGGGTGGGGCTGGAGAAGACGCCATCGAGGGTAGGCGTGTAGTAGCTTGGAAAGATGTTGAAGAGGTGAGTGGTGAGGAGGGCAGTTTTGCCGGTGCTTGGGGAGCCGAGGAGAGTTATGTTGAGGTTTTTTTTGGGTGAGGCGGAGGTAGTGGTGGGCATGGTGGTAGGCGTGGTGGTAGTTGGATTGAGTATGAAGAGGGGGAGACGGAAGGAGGGGAGGAAGGAGAGTTGGGAAACATTGAAAGGCGAGTGCTTTTTTTTGAATGGGAATGATTCTGGATGAGGACTCTAGGAGAGTGACGATAGGTGAGATTACCAATGATCTGTTCTTCAATAACTTTGGCACGACTAACTACTTAGTAAGTATCTGTCGTCCATAACGTCTAATGTTGGGTTTCCACTTTCCGCGTTCTTTCTGCGGTCTACGCCCAATGACTGGTCGAATGCTTCAGAGGAGGTTTTCTTAAAGAAGAGCAAAAGTGATAATGACAGGTTTCCAGCTTGAGGTCTTGATGTTTATAGCACCGCTGGAGCTTTGCAGGTTTTGAACCTAGTGTTTTGTATCACCAATGGAGCTCTTGCAGGTTTCGAGCCTGTATCCTGATGTTTCAAGCATCCGCCTCCAGCCAGTTAAGCTGAAAGATCGCTTGTTAAAATCAATCGTTCTAGCCATGATCATGCAAAAAACGTAGCAAGTCCTCCAGAGCACACCATTGGCTGAGAGCCCTTGTGAAAAAGAAGAGCACAAAAGTGATAACCGTAGGTTTCAAACTCGCATCCTGATGTTTCTAGCATCTAGAGTTAGCCATCTAAGCTGGGAGATCGCTTGTTAACTAAATGATGACTATGCTATAAGGAAAAGTGAAGCGGGCGCTGAGAGTGATGTGGTTCCTCGTTATCTTATCTACCAATCGTACAACATACACAAGAATAAGTCAGAATTGAATTGACTGCCCTCTTTCGATAGGTACAAGGCCTCCTGGCTCGGAGTTGACAAATTTTCCTGCACGTGCAATAACTGTAGCAAAGTTTCTCGATAGCTTCTTGTTATCTCGATAGTTTTGATAATTACAACGCAAGAATATTTCCAAACTCACAGATATTCAGAGCCATCGTCATACAATTTATCGAATGAATCCGAGGAGCTTTCTGAATGAGAAGCCAAAAGTGATAGCCACAGGTTTCTAGCCTGGGCCTTTGATTGGTATTTAAAGCACTCATTGAGCACTGCAGGTTTCGAACCTGCTTGCTGGTGTTTCTAGCACACTCTCTAGCCAACTGGGCTGGGAGATGGCTTGTTAAGTCGATGATTTAGCCATAACTGTATCATGCGAAGCCTTCGCAACAAAAGTTATAACCATAGGTTTCTAGCCTGGGCATCAATTGTTTGTAATACTGCAAATTTCGAACTCGCATCCCGATGATGTTTTTAGCAACCACTCCTCAGCTAGCTCAGCTAGGGAGTCGCTTGGGGTGAGGCGGTTTGGCCATGACAGTTGCCTCGAGACCGGGCTTTCGGGTGGGACGGCAGTGTTCCCGACAGGCCGGGCCGGCCCGTAGTTGGGCCAGATGAGGCCGTTTGATTTGAGAAACTGCGCAGGCCAGGCCGACGATTTGACAGCCTGGGGCATAACTGTGGGTGACTGGGCGGACTATAGGCTTTTTAGTGGGTTGCATATGATGACAGTCGGTGAATGGTGACTTACAATTGATAAGCTGTGAAGTTTCTCGTAGTCGCTACTCTGATTAGTCAGTGCAAGGTGACATACAACTGATTGATAATCAGTTGAAACTTGAGCCTG
>Ga0307515_10000219_pt1 | contig 141532 bp, 144 predicted proteins | sample 17_EM_MG_FD_194513 | JGI IMG/M metagenome (GOLD analysis project Ga0307515, IMG submission 194513) | Populus trichocarpa ectomycorrhiza microbial communities from riparian zone in the Pacific Northwest, United States - 17_EM | ecosystem: Host-associated > Plants > Roots > Unclassified... | reverse complement strand
GGACGCGCGCGGCGGCTGGGTTGCGAACCGCATGTTCTTCGACACGGCGGCGGTGCTCGATCCCAACGCGAACGCGCGCCGCGCCCGAAACTACACGCGGCCGATGACACGGCCAGGCGACCTGGGCAGCGCCTGGCGCGCGGCAGGGTTCAGGAGCGTGGCCGAGACGACGCTCACGATCCGCATGGAGTTCGCTTCGTTCGCGGACTACTGGGCCCCCTTCGACGGCAAGGACGGGCCCGGCGCAGAGTACGTCGCCACGCTCGACGAGGCCGAGCGCACGCGGTTGCGTAATGCCGTCGAGGCAGCCTACCTCGATGGCGAAGCGGATGGCCCGCGTTCCTACGCCGCACTGGCCTGGGCCGTGAAGGGCACGGCCCCCGCCTGAAACAGGTCCGGCGGGCCTACTTGGGCTGAAGTCCCAGCGCCGAAACGATCTTGCCCATCGCGTCGTACTCGCGCTGGATGCGATCCCGCAGCGGGCCTACGCGAGCTGATGCGAGGCTCGGGGCCATGGCGCAACCAAACGTCGAAAAGCCCGCAACGCGCGAGCGCTGCGGGCTTCTTTTAGAGCCGAGCTCCTGCCGGCTTACTTCTTGACGTCGACCGCGCCAGACCCCTGAGCCTTGCCGCTGGCCTTGGCGCCCGCGCCGCTGGGCAATGCGCTGCCTGCCGAGCCCGCAGCACCGGTCACGCCACCCAGCGTGCCACCCACGGTATTCGTCACACCGCCGACTGAATTGGTCGCGCCGCCGACGGCACCGGTGGCCCCACCGACCACGCCGCCCACGGTGTTGCCCAAACCGCCCGCCGCATTGCCGGCCGCGTCGGTCGCCGATCCGGCAGCTGCGCCGGACTTCGTCTGCGCGCCCGCGTCGGTGCGAGCACCTGCCTTGGCACCTGCGCCCGCAGTGCCTTGCTTCGGCGCCGCGTTGACGTTGCCCGATGTGTTGACATCGGCACGAGCGCCTACGCCCACGCCGACCTCCGGCACTTGAACGGTTTGCGCATTGGCCATCCCGCCGGCGGCGAGAAGACCTGCGAGCAAGGCGCCGAGCGCGATACGGTTTTGGATTTTTTGCGTCTTCATGTGTGACGGTCCCTTTCAATTTGAATGGTCACTAACAAAGAACCGGCTTGCGGCCAGTTCGAGGTGAACCGTAGGGGCGGCGATGCATGGCGCCCTGTGCGCGACAGTCGCCCATCGGCGTGGGAACTGGCCGTCGGCGAGATCGGAGGCTGGTGCGTTAGGCCTGCCGCTCAGCCATGCGCCAGCAGCATCTTCAAGAACGTGAGCCCGTTGCGCTGGCCTTTGTCCTCATCGCAGTTGTTGAAGATGATGTGCGTGTTGCGCACCTTGTAGGCAATGCGCAGCGCCTCGACGAGCAGCTCGGCGATCTCCTTGTCCGGATAGTCGTAGTCGAAGCGCTCGGCCGCCGAGCTGGCGCCCTTGAGGTTGTACGTGTCGACATTGCGGCCGTGCAGCCGGATCAGGGCGTAGTCGGGGTTCGTCGTTTCGGCCAGCAGCGGCACGCTGTTCGCAAAGCCTTGCGGCCCATCGACGATCGTGTGCACCGCATTCAGCCCGCGCAGAAAGTCGATGGTGCCCGCGCGATGCGCCTCGTCGAACCACGACGCGTGCCGGAACTCGATGCTCACCGTATGCCCCGCCATCATCTCCACGCAGTGCGCGACGTGCTCGTGCGCTTCGCCGTTGCACACCAGCCTGGGCGGAAACTGGAAGTGGACCAGGCCGAGCTTGCCCGCGTTCTTGAGCGGCGCGATGGCATCGATGAAGCGCCGCCACAGCTCCGTGCGGATCTCGGGCGGCGTGCTGCGGTAGTGCAGCGTCTTGGTCGAATTTCCCAGCGCTTCCTTGATGTCCTTGTGCAGCACCTTCGGGTCGGTCTGGTGCCCCGTGAAAAGCCGGAACGCCTTGACGTTGAAGACGAAGTGCTCGGGCGTGCGCTCGGCCCAGTTGTGCGCGTTGGTCGGCGTCGGGATCCCGTAGTAGCTCGAATCGACCTCGACCAGCGGGAACAGCGACGCGTAGTAGCGCAGGCGCGCCTCGGGCGTCTTGGCGTCCTTCGGATAGAAGCGCCCGCAGTCGATCAGCGTCTTGTCAGTCCACGAGGCGGTGCCGACCAGGATGCTGCTGCCCATCCCCGGATGCTAGCGGGCTGAGCCATTGCGTGGCGGCATCGTCGGGCGCCAGCGCTCGCAATTTCTCGTCCTTCCACAGGTCCGCGGCCAGCTCGTCGAGCTGCTCCGGGTCTACGGTGCGCCACTTTCGTTGCAGCCGGTGGGCGCAGACGGCAATCCAGATTTCGCGGTCCATGGCGACACTGTACATTCATCCAGTATCTTTGCGGAATGTTTCCGATGATCTGTCACCACAGCGGCGCGGAACATCAAGTTGGCCGGTTGCTTGAACTCTCAGTCGGATGACGACACGCTCGTCGGGATAAGAGAAGCTGCTAGATGAATGACTTCCATCAGGCCGGCTACAGCCTCAGCCCCTACATGCGGCGCTCTGATTGGGGCGCCGGGAGTTGTTTGGTAGTCCCGATACAAAGTAGGAGCGAGGCACGTAGCCCCTTGTTGCACAGGCAGGGCAGGCCCGGTCGGCACTCTGTCAGGTGGGTGCTAACAGCGCTGCGATGTCCAGTCCAAGGGCCCTTGCCAACCGGTCAATGTTGTCCAACGACACGTTGCGTTCCGCGCGCTCGACCGAGCCCACGTAGGTGCGGTGCAGGCCAGCAAGGTCGGCAAGCTGTTCCTGCGAAAGCCCACGAGCCGCGCGCTCCGCCCGCAAGTGCTGTGCAAGCCTCGCTCGTGCAGATTGATGCGCCTTCCCTCGTCGTTCCATAGGCGGGGAGGGTGCGGGCTGTGCCTACTTTGCGTCTACAGACTTTGAGTAGCACTTCTCGTACACTCCCGCTGTTGCTTCGCCTTTCACGATGTCGGCTTTGAACAAGCCGGCGCCGCGCCTTGATGGTGTCACCCATTCGGCGAGACGAGCGGCATCCAGCTAGTAGCTCAGGGAAAAAAATGAAGACTCTTGCAATGGAGCGGTGCGCGCATCAATGCACCGTCGGACCGGCGGCGCGACGACGACAAGATGGGCCCCACTCGAAGCCACCGCGCTTCGAGCAAACAAGGATGCGATTCGCGATGTGCTGACGCGCCATGCCCATCGCGCTGCTGCACCGCGTCGCTCGCGAACGCCTGCCGTTCGTCGTCGTGCGTGAAGAGGAAATCGACTTCGTCCGCATCCTGATGCTGGCGGGTCATCTGAAAGCGGCGATCCCGCCCCCGATCACATCGCCCGCGGGCGTCGTCGTCGATCAGCCGCCGGCCGTCGTGACGGCCATCACGCCGCTCGGCCGCCGGATGCTTCGGTCCTTTCCGCTGATCAAGAGGCGCTGAAGAAATGGGTCCGCGGGTCTTCTACTTGGCCCGCATCCGATTGTTCTTCGGCTGGTGCTCGAGCTCGCACAGCCCGAGCGCTTCCATCAGCGGCGGCACGTAGACGCCGAAGCGCCCGCGCAGGCCCTTCTTGAGCCCGTACCAGCCGCCGACGGGGTTGCTCGGCGAGCGCCCCCAGGCTTCGACGGTGCCGTCCTTCGCGGGCTTCTGCTCGTCGGCGCCGCCGAGTTCCATCCACTCGCCGGTCGTCTTGAGCATGGCGTGCAGGTCGGCGATGCAGCGCGCGTCGTAGTGCAGAACGGTCTTGCCGACGGTGCACACGAGCACGCGGATTCCGTCTTTCTCGTCGACGTGCATCGTGTACGCCGATGTTCCCGGCGGCGTCTTCAACTGCCAGGGGTCGGTCTTGTCGCGGGTCAGGGTGGTCATGCGCGTCCTCTCCTCACATGGCGCGCAGCAGCAGCACCACCGCGAAGGTGATGAATGCCAACCAGGCCACCGTGAACAACACGGTGCGCGTCATGAACAGGCCGAAGCCGCTGATGTGGATCACCGCATGCGCAAGGCGCGCATAGAAGTAGACCGCGGCGCACACCTCGGTCACGCCGCTGGACACGCCCACGGCCTGCGCGATCAAGACCACCGCCGCGAAGGGCGCCAGGTTCTCGACCGCGTTCTGGTGCGCCCGGTTGGCGCGCTTGACCCAGTCGGGCAGCGGCGTCGTCGGCGGCGTCTTGTAGGCGGCCGGCGTCAGCGGCCCGCGCGAGGTCACGTACCCGATGACGACGGGTATCCAGAGAACGCCGGTGAGAACGGCGGTCAGCAGCAGATAGAAGAGCTCGGTTTTCATGGTTTTCCTCCCCGGCGTGGATTCGCGGGTACTCCGAAGACGTCTCGGCCCTGCGAAAGGATGCGGTTCTCGCCGGAAAAAACCGTGGCGCGATTCGATAGAGGGTTGGCGCGATCCGATAAGAGACAAGAAGCCATGGCTCCTAAAGTTCAGTGGACCGGTTCAACACCTCCACCCACACTCAAGGAAGCACCCCATGTCCTCCATCTCCAATTCCCACCCCGCCACCGCCCCCAAGGTGTGGCTCATCACCGGCAGCTCCCGCGGCCTCGGCAACGCGTTGGCCAAGGCGGTTCTTGCTGCCGGTCATCGCGTGGTCGCCACCGCGCGCCGGCCCGGCGACCTGGCCGCGCTGGTCGCTCAGTACGGTGCCGATCGCGTCCGCGCGGTCGCGCTCGACGTCACCGATCCGGCGTCGGCGCGCGCGGCCGTGCAGCAGGGCGTCGATGCGTTCGGCCGGCTCGATGTCGTGGTCAACAACGCCGGGTACGGCAACGTCGGCGCGATCGAAGACGTGAGCGACGACGACTTCCGCGCGCAGATCGAGACCAACTTCTTCGGCGTCGCCAACGTCACGCGCGCGGCGCTGCCGGTGCTGCGCACGCAGCGCAGCGGCCACTTCATCCAGATCGCGTCGATCGGCGGGCGCACTGCCTCGCCGGGGCTGGCCGCCTATCAGTCGGCCAAGTGGGCCGTCGAAGGTTTCTCCGAAGTGCTGGCCAAGGAGGTCGCGCCGCTCGGGATCAAGGTGACGATCGTGGAGCCGGGCGGCTTCCGCACCGACTGGGCCGGCTCGTCGATGACGGTGCAGCCGCCGCGCGACGAATACCGCGCCGTGCTCGCGCCCTTCATCGGCTATCGCGATGGCGGCCAAAAGGCCCTCGGCGATCCGGCCAAGGCGGCGCAGGCGATCCTGCAGATCGCCGGCATCGACGCGCCGCCGCTGCACCTGCTGCTCGGCAGCGATGCGGTCTTGATGGCGCAGCACACGCTCGCCGCACGCGGCGCCGAAGACGCGCAGTGGCGCGCGCTCAGCGAATCGACCAACGCCGATGACGCCGACGTCGGCGCATGGCTGGCGGCGCTCGCCCACCTGACCGGCGCGCGGCAGCAGCAGCAACAGCCGCAGTAGCATCGCGCGCATGCAGGCCGACAGCATCCTCGTGAGCCCGGCGCTGTTCGCGCGCCTGGCCGCGCTCGGCGTCGACGTGCCGCGCATCCTGCGCACCGCGGGGCTGCCCGAGGCGATGCCGGCGGGCGGCAAGCTGCCGCTGACGACGCGGCGCTACTTCTCGCTGTGGGACGCAGTCGCATCGGTCAGCGCCGACCCGGGGATCGGCCTGCGCATCGGCGGCGCGACCTTGACGGAGCAGCTCGATATCGCGTCGCTCTCGGCGCTGCATTCGGCCGACTTGGGCGAGGCGCTGCGCAAGCTCTCGCGCTACAAGCGGCTGATTTGCCCGGAGGACGTTCGCATCGACGTGCAGGGCGCGGAAGCCGCGGTCGAGTTCCGCTGGCTGCTGGCCGAAGGCGCCGCGCCGGCGCTGCTGATCGATGCGATCTTCGCGTCCACGGTGGCGCTGGCGCGGCGCGGATCGGGCCAGCCCGTCAAGCCGCGGCGCATCGAGCTGACGCGGCGCAAGGCCGGCCAGCGGCTGCTCGCGCATCACTTCGGCTGCGAGCTGCGCTTCGACGCGCCGGTGGACGTGCTGGTGTTCGATGCCGCGAGCCTCGGCGTCCCGTTCACCACGCACAACGAAGACTTGCTGGCCGCCTTGCTGCCCGAACTCGATGCCGGGCTCGCAGTGTCCGAACAAGAACAGTCGCTGGCCGACGAGGTCGACGCGGCACTCGCGCGCAGCATCCAGGGCCGGCGGCCCAGCGTGCAGGCGCTCGCGCGCGAACTCGGCATGAGCGCGCGCACGCTGCAGCGCCGGTTGACGCAGGACGGCACCAGCTACCAGCAGCGGCTCGACGCCACGCGCCAGCGGCTTGCGCGGCGGATGCTGCGCAGCACCGATCTCGCGCTGGGCGAGATCGCCTACTTTCTGGGCTTCGAGGAAATCAACTCGTTCTGGCGCGCGTTCAACCAGTGGGAGGGCAAGACGCCGAACCAGTGGCGCGCGGCCACGAGCGATGGGTCGAACTGTTGATGGATGGCCGGTCCGGCGAGGCGCTCAGTACCGGCGCTCGCGCATCAGCGCAAGCAACAGCGCCGTCAGCAGCGCGCCGCCAATCGCCGCGTAGACGATCGAGCGCACCGGGTCATCCGCGATGTGCTGCGTGCTGCGCGCCTTGAGGTGGTTGATCTGGCCGGTGAGGTCTTCGATCTTCTTGCCGGCCGCGTTCACGGCGTCCTTGGCGAAACCCTTGGCGGCGTCCAGGGCTTCCTGGCCGGTGGCCTTCGCATCCTCGACGTTCGAGCGGATCGATTGAAAGGCGTTGCTGTCGATGGTCGCTGCGCCGCTGGCGTAACCCTGGGCCGCCTGGGCGGCGTCCTGCGCGAGTTCCTCGGGGGTTTTCAGGTCGTCTGGTCTCATGGCGTCCTCCTGCCTGTGACGAGCAGCACCGTGCCGCGCGACGCCGCAAGTTTTCCGTGGCGGACCCGGGGACCTTGTGGGTCGGCGGATGTTTCCCGCGTAGGCAAACGCGGGTGGCCGGCGTACAGCTAAGTGCGCGTCAGAACCGTTCGCACGGCGTATCCGTCGCGGTAGACGCCCTGGATCTCTCCGCGAATCGGGTCGTCCATCTTCGCCGCCGCGAACTTCTCGTCGGCAGTCTCGTAGACGACGACGGCGCAGCCCCAATGCATGCTGAGCGTGCGAGCGGCGTTGGTGGCCTGAATGAGCGTGGGGTAAGTGTTCATGCCTTATCGACCCAGGATCGGAATCGGGCAGCCGAAGTCGACGAACGCCGTCGCGGCAAAGTCGTCCGATTCGGCTTTCCGACGCGGCTCGGGCAGCGGCTCGGGGATGTCCATGTAGTCTGTCGGCGCAAAGCTGGTGTCGGGGCGGCGTTGCTGGATCTGCAGGTGCCGCTCTCTCGCGGTCTCGCGCAGTCGCGCCAGGTCGGCCCTCACCTCGTCGAGCGAGCGCATGGTCTTTGCGCCGACGGGGGCTTCGTTCATGACGGGAGCGGGGGCGGGAGCTGCGACTGGAACTGGAACTCGAACTCGAACTGGAGCAGGAGTCGCTTGAAAAGCTGCTGCGTGGACGACTTCCGGTCGCGCCGCTTCGAAGCTCGTGGGGCGAAACTCGCGCTTGGCGGGGGCCGGGCTCAGAGGCCTGGCGCTCAAAGGCCTGGCGCGCTCGGCCGGCCGGATATGCAAGGGCTTGAAGAAAGCGTCCCAGATGCCGCGCTGGATTCGGATGAGCATTCCGTGAAGGCGAGATGTGTGCATGACTTGAGGCCCGAAATGTGTTCCGTGCGATTGTTAAACGCGGCCGAATGAAGTCAAACGGGTTACATCGCGCGCCGCGCCGCGAATTGCGTACAACTGCACGAACTCTTACTTCGTCTCGGTCGGCCTGCGACGGCAGCGCCCCGCGCCGCTAGCGACGGGGCGCGTTGTACAGCGGCCCGGGACCGACGGCGATGGGCGGTCCGAGGTCGTCGCCGGCCACCACGGGCGCGCGGGCCGCGTTGTAAAGCGGGCCGGGCCCGCTGGCGACCGGCGGTCCCGGGTCGTCGCGCGGGGCCGTTACCGGCGGGCGTGCCGAGCCGTACAGCGGGCCGGGGCCGCTGGCGACCGGGGGTCCGGGGTCGTTGCGGGTCGATGCCGGCGCGCGCGCCGAGTCGTACAGCGGCCCGGGGGCGATGACCATCGGCGGTGCCGGCTCGTCGGCGAGCGGGGCCGGCTCGCGAGGCCGCCGCCGCACCGCCGCTGATGGCGTGCGAGCCGTCGGTGTCGCTTCGGGCTTGTCTTCCGTCCTTGCAGCCAGCGCAGGCGCCGCAGCGGGCGCGGGCGCCGCGGCTGGCGCCGGCTCCGGCGCCGGTGCCGGCGGCGTCTGCACCACCGGCGTTGGCGTTGGCGCTGGCGTCTGAACCGGTGCCACCGTGGCCACGGCCGGCAGCGGCGGCTCGTCGACCTTGCGCGTGATGTAGGAATACCACGCAATGAAGCACACACCCATGGCCACTGCCACCAGTCCCAGGCGAAGCCAGAAGGCCGAGGTCTCGGCCGGCAGAACGGCGACGGAGAAGCCGGGCGCCGGCGCGGCGGCATCGGCAGCTGGCGTGGGAGGTGGGGGGCGCCATGTCTTCATGGCGTCGAGCGCGGAAGCGCCGCTCGGCGCGAAGCCGGGCAGTCGACCCGCGCAGCCGCGGCAAAACATCGCGCTGTCGCGGTTTTGCCTTTGGCAAGCCTCACACACCACGGACATGAACAACTCCCTGAACAACAAAGCAGAACGTCACACTGTCCACGCAAGCGCGCCGTTGTCTGTCGGCAGACTCCTACACCTCTTGCCTAGCAAGCATTGTGCGCACTTTGACTCGAAATCCCGTTTGAGCTAAGTGCGGCACCGCACCGCACGAGGTGCCGCGGGCCTATTCTGCGAGGCGTTACGAACACCCGAGACATTCTGATGGAACACTGTGACGCAGCGACCGGCACCGAGATCGGTCACAACGCCCACCGTGCACGCCGTGCGTGCGCAGCCATCGGCCCGTGGGCGGCGGCGCTCCTGCTGAGCGCGGGCGCACCGGCCCATGCGCTGGTGCTCGGCGTGACCGAGGGCGTGACCTACCAGGCCACCGACAAGCAGATCGAAGCCAAATTCGAGCCGATCGCGGAAATGCTGAGCAAGGCGCTCAAGCAGCCCGTGACCATCAAGGTGTTGAGTTCGTACGGCAGCGCACGCCAAGCCTTCAAGCAGCAGCAGGTCGACCTGGCCTTCGTGCATCCGGCCCACGTGGCCTTCGAAGCGACCAAGGGCGGCGGCTACAAGACCCTGGCCTGGACCGAGGGCTTCACCGAATACAAGGTCTCGTTCCTGTGCAAGGACGCGCAGGCCATCACCAACTGGAAGGACATCGCCGGCAAGAGCCTGGTCATGCCCGATGCGGACTCCATCACCTCGGTGATCACGCGCGCGATGCTGCGCGAGCAGGGCCTGAAGGACGGCATGGTCAAGGTCTCCAACACGCGTTACCAGGACGCAGTGCCTTTCTACGTGCAGAACAACTTCACCGCCTACGGCGCAACGGCCTCCGCCGGCGTGCTCAAGGCCTGGAAGACCGCCGGCGGCAAGACCTGCGCCGAATCGCGCCCGGTTCCGATCAAGCAGTGGCTGGCATCGAGCAAGCTCGATGCGACCACCGCGGCCACGGTGCGCGAGGCCTTGCTGGGGCTCGGGCAGTCGGATGGCGGCAAGCGCGCGCTCGCCACGTCGACCTATGCGGGCTTCATCGCGCCTTCGGCGGACATCGAGAAGACGCTGACGACCTGGCTGGGCATCTAGGCCCTGCCGAGGCTTGCGGAAAATTCATCCAAGTTCGCCGCAGCCTTACGCCCGCTTCACATACATCCCTCAGGATAGGGGCTCCTGAACACAACGCCTCGAAGGAGTTGCCATGAAGAAGTTATCTCTCGCACTCGGCACCGCAGCCGTCCTCGCATTCGCTGCCTTGAGCGCACCGGCGCAAGCGCAACCCCACCACGACCATCGCGGCTTGCGTCCTCACGTGGTGGTCGTTCCGCCGCCCCCGCCGCGCCACATCGTTCGGCATGGCGATCATCACCGCTACGACCGCCATGACCGCCGCGACCGCCGCGACTACTACCGCCACGCCCGCCGGGACAGCGATCGCGACGGCGTGCCCGATCGCTACGACCGCCGCCCGAACAACCCCTATCGTCGCTGAGCGCGACAGCGGCCACCGGCACGGCCGGTGGTGATCGCACCCTCCGCTCGTCCGGCAGAATGCGGCGATGAGCGGACCGCCGCCGCACCTCCACCACCAACCTGATTCGCGCTACGCCGTCCTGCGGCTCGTGGTGACGATCCTGCTCATGACCGTGGGCAGCAGCGGCATGTACGTGGTCTCCGTCGTGCTGCCGGCCGTGCAGGCCGACTTCGGCATCGCGCGCGCCGATGCCTCCCTGCCCTACACGCTGCTGATGATCGGTTTCGGCGTCGGCGGCGTGCTGATGGGGCGCCTGGCCGATCGCTTCGGCGTGATGTGGCCGCTGCTGCTCGGCGCCCTGAGTCTCGGCCTCGGCTACATCGCCTGCGGGATGGCCAACGGCATCGTCGCGTTCACGGCGGCGCAGGCGGTGCTGGTCGGGCTGTTCGGCAGTGCCGCCGCCTTCGCGCCGCTGGTGGCCGACACCTCGCTGTGGTTCGTCAAGCGGCGCGGCATCGCGGTGGCCGTGTGCGCCAGCGGCAACTACATGGCGGGCGCGATATGGCCGCCGATCGTGCAGCACTTCGTCGAGACGGTCGGCTGGCGCCAGACCTACTTCGGCATGGGCATCTTCTGCGGGCTCGCGATGGCGGGGCTCGCGCTCTTCATGCGGGCCCGGCCGCCCGCGGTGGCGGCCGTCGCCGCGCCCGCAGCCACGGCGTCGAGGCGGGCCTTGCCCGACGCCGCCATGCGCCCCTTCGGACTCAGCCTCGGCACCGCGCAGGGCCTGCTGTGCGTGGCCGGCACCGCCTGCTGCGTCGCGATGGCGATGCCGCAGGTGCACATCGTGGCCTACTGCGGCGACCTCGGCTACGGCGCGGCGCGCGGCGCGCAGATGCTGTCGCTGATGCTGGCCTTCGGCATCGTCAGTCGGCTCGTCTCGGGCGCGATCTGCGATCGCATCGGCGGCCTGCGCACTTTGCTACTGGGGTCGGCGCTGCAGTGCGTGGCGCTGCTGCTCTTCCTGCCCTTCGACGGCCTCGTGTCGCTCTACCTGGTCTCGGCACTGTTCGGCCTGTTCCAGGGCGGCATCGTGCCTTCGTACGCGATCATCGTACGCGAGCATTTCCCGGCGGCCGAGGCCGGCGCCCGCGTCGGCACCGTGCTGATGTGCACCCTGCTCGGCATGGCGCTGGGCGGCTGGATGTCCGGCATGGTGTTCGACCTGACCGGGAGCTACCACGCCGCCTTCCTCAACGGCATCGCGTGGAACCTGCTGAACATGTCGATCGCGGTGACGCTGCTGCTGCGGGTGCGCCGGATGACGACCGCCGTCGCGGCAGGCTGAAGTCAGTTCCCGAGCGCTTCGACCGTGAAGTCGAGCAGGCTGCGCAGCCGCGGCAGGCGGCGCAGGTCGCGATGAAAGCCGACCCATACGTCGCGTGAGGGAGGCGGCTCGCCCAGGTCGAGCCGGACGACGCCGGGCACGCGGTCGCCGAGCGCGCAGGGCAGCACGGCCCATCCGCTGCCGGACGCGCAGAACGCCGCCTGCACTTCCCGGTTGTTGCTGCGCAGCCCGACGTGCGCCTTCGGCAACCGGGTCTGCAGCCACGCCACATCGGGCAGGGCGTCGAAGGCGCTGTCCATGGTGATGAGCATCGCGCCTGTGCCGTCACCCGCCGCGGGCTTGGGCAGGTGCGATGCGCCATATACCGAATACGGCATGCGCATGAGCCGCCGCTGCACCACCTCGGCATCGTCGAAGGGCCGGATGCGGAAGACCAGGTCCGCCTCGCGGCGGGCGAGGCTGAAGAGACGCGAATCGGTGACGAGCTCGATGCAGATCTTCGGGTGCGCCTCCTGGAAGCGGGCGAAGACCGGCGCCAGCACATGGGCGCCGAACCACTCCGACGAGGACACGCGCACGACCCCGCCGAGCTGCGCCTCCTGCCCGGCAAGGCGCCGTTCGAAGGCCAGCGCTTCTTCCTCCATGCGCTCCGCATGCGCCAGCACCAGCGCGCCGTCGTCGGTCAGGGCGAAGCCCTCGGCGCTGCGCTGGAACAGCGCCTGCCCGAGCGAATGCTCGAAGGCGCGCACCCGCCGCCCGATGGTCGGCTGGGTCTGGCCCAGGGCGCGCGCGGCGGCGCCCAGCGAGCCTGAGCGCGCGACCGCGAGGAAGACCTTGACGTTGTCCCAGTCCATCTTTCAAGCATACATAAATGCATGGCGTTCGTGCTGATTTAGGTCTACTCATGCGCTTTCGATAGGGGAACACTGACGGCATCACAACCCATTGGAGTTTCAAGAATGTCGACAGCAGATCAAATGCGCGCGCTCAGCATCGAGCGCGCGGGTGCCTCTTTCTCCGAAATTCGCATTCCACGACCCGTGGCCGGGGCCGGGCAGGCGCTGGTGCGCATCGTCGCCAGCGGCGTCAATCCGCTCGACACCAAGGTGCGTGCCGGGACCGCGGCGCACGCCCGGCAGCCCTTGCCGGCGATCCTCGGCATGGACCTGGCCGGCGTGGTGGTCGCCACGGGCGCCGGCGTCACGCGCTTTCGGGCCGGCGACGAGGTGTACGGCATGGCCGGCGGCATCGGCGGATTGCAGGGCACGCTGGCCGAGTTCGCGGCGGTCGATGCGGATCTCCTTGCATCGAAGCCGCACAACATCACGATGCGCGAAGCAGCCGCGCTGCCGCTGGCCGTCATCACGGCGTGGGAAGGACTGGTGGATCGGGCCCATGTCGGCGCCGGACAGAAGGTGCTGGTGCACGGCGGCGCCGGCGGTGTCGGGCATGTGGCCGTGCAGCTGGCGCGCGCACGCGGCGCGGAGGTCTTCGCCACCGTCGCCGAAGAGCAGGCCGGGCTCGTCGAACGCTACGGCGCCACCGCCATCGACTACCGCAAGCTGTCGGTCGACGCGTACGTGGCGCGATTCACCGGCGGCCTCGGCTTCGACGTGGTGTTCGACACGGTAGGGGGCGAGACCCTGGACGCTTCGTTTGCCGCGGTGCGCCACTACACCGGGCACGTGCTCAGCATCCTGGGCTGGGGCACGCACAAGTTGGCGCCGCTTTCATTTCGCGCCGCCACCTACTCGGGCGTCTTCACGCTGCTTCCGATGCTGACCGGTGCGCACCGAGCCCATCACGGCGAAATCCTGACGCAGGCGAGCCGGCTGGTCGAAGCGGGACTGTTGCTGCCACGCCTGGATGCGTGCCGGTTCAATCTCGCCACGGCATTGCAGGCGCATGAACGGGTCGAGCAGGGCAAGGCGAACGGCAAGGTCGTGGTGGACGTGGCGACCGATCCGAGCGCTGCCTGAGATCACGCCGAATGGCGCAGCAGAAAAGGAAGCACCGCGGCCAGCACCTCGTCGGGCGCCTCCTCGGCCATCAGGTGCCCGCAGTCGATGGTGCCGCCCTCGACCTGGCCGGCCCACCCCTTCCAGATCTCCACCGGATCGGGCTTCGCGGTGAGCGACGCGCTCCACAGCACCTGCACCGGGCAGGCGATGCGGCGCCCGGCGGCCAGGTCTTCGCGGTCGTGCCGCAGGTCCAGCGATGCGGCGGCGCGGTAGTCCTCCACCATGGCGTGGCGCACCGAGGCCTTGGCGAACGCGCGGTGGTATTCGGCGAGCGCTTCGGACGTGACGGCATCGACCTTCAGCACCATGTTGCGCAGGGTCCAGTCCAGGAAGTACGCCGGGTCTGCGCTCAGCATGCGTTCCGGCAGATCGAAGGGCTGGGCGAACAGGTACCAGTGGAAAGCCTTGAGGCCGAAGGCCGTGCCCGCACGCTTCCACATCTCCTCGGTGGGGACCACGGTGAGCGAGGTGAAGCTGCGCACGGCTTCGGGGTGATCGAGGCAGAGCCGGTAGCCGACGCGCGCGCCGCGGTCGTGGCCGATCACGGCGAAGCGCTCGAAGCCCAAGGCGCGCATCAGCGCCAGCTGGTCGGCGGCCAGCGTGCGCTTGCAGTGGTTGAGGTTCAGCGGGTCGCCCGCGGGGCCGGTGCTGTCGCCGTAGCCGCGCAGGTCCGGCGCCACCACGGTGAAGTGCCGGGCCAGCGTGGGCGCGATGCGGTGCCAGGCCACATGGGTCTGCGGATAGCCGTGCAGCAGCAACAGCGGCGGCCCGCTGCCGCCGACTTCGGCGTGGATCATGGCTTCTCCCAGTGCCACCCGGTGCACCGCGAAGCCGGGGAAGAAGGGCGCGCCGGTCATCGGATGGCCTCGCCGAAGAAGTCGACCATGCTTTCCAGCTGCTCCTCCATCATGTGCCGGCCGCGCACGATGCGGGCCCCTTGCTGTTCTGCGAGCGTCAGCAGTTGCGTGGTCTGCGGCTCCATGATGACGTCGGCCACCGTGTGGCCGGCGCGGATCGCCGACAACGGAATCGGCAGCGGGTCTGCGGCCCGCATGCCCACGGGCGTGGCGTTGACGAGAAGCTCGCGCGGGCTGGCGCCGTCCCAGGCTTCGGCGGCGTAGCCCAGCGCCTGCAGCCGGGCCACGAGGTTCGCGCGCCTGTCGCTGTCCACGTCGTGCACGCCGATGCCGGCCGCACCCGCCGCCGCGAGCGCGAAAGCGATGGCGTTGCCCGCACCGCCCGCACCCGCGATGCCGACGCTGCGGCCCCTCACGTCGAAGCCGTTGCGCGACAGGCCGGCCAGAAAGCCCGCGCCGTCGAGCAGCTCGCCCTGCCACGCGCTGCCGATCCTGCGGATCACGTTCACCGCCGCGGCCTCGCGTGCGGCGCGCGTCAGCGCCATCGGCAGGCCGGCCGCCAGCTGCTTGTGCGGCACGGTGACGATCACGCCGGCGACGTTGCTCACCGCGAGCAAGGTCTCCAGCAGCCGGGCCACGTGCGCGGCCGGCACGTGCAAGGGCACCAGCACGGCGTTGATGCCGCGCTGCTGCAGCAGCCGGGTGAGGGGCAGCGGCGCCTTCACCTGCGCCACCGGGTCGCCGATGATGCCGAGCACGGCGGTTTTTCCGTCGAGCCGCAGGCCGTCCCAGTTCGATGTCTCAGCTGAAGGCATGGCCGCTCCGTTGCAAAAAGTCTGCCGTGGCGCGGAAGGCCGCAGCGGCCCGCGCAGGCACGTCGAGCGTGGCGGTGCGGATCGCGCTCGGCGCCTCTACCGACAGCACGGCATCGGGCGCGAGGTAGGGCAGCAGTTCGCCGACCGGCAGCTCGCCCTCGCCGGGAAACAGGCGATGCGCCCGGCCTTCCTCCGCGGCCGACAGGCCGGGATGGCGCTGCGCAGGCGCATCGTTGATCTGCATGAAATGCCGCTCCACGTGCGCGCCGTCCATGTCGGCCGGCGCGTGGCCGGCGCGAAAGAAATGCAGCGCATCGACCACCACGCGCACCGCGCCGGGCCGCGAGGCGACGACGAGTTGCTGTGCGGCCGGCAGCGATCGCGCGGCCGTGTAGACCATGAACTCCAGGCCGAGCACGAGGCCATGCGCCTGCGCGCGATCCGCCAGCGCGCCGATGCCGTCGGCCGCGCGCGCCGCGTCGCCGTCGTCGACATTGACCATGAGGCAGCGCGCGCCGAGCTGCTGCGCGGACGCCAGCACGCCTTCGAACGCGCGCGCGTCGAAGCCAGGCTTGATGCGGATGATCTCGATGTCGTGCACGCGCATGCCGAGATCGCGCAGGCGCGCCAGCGTCTCCTTCGACATCGTGCCGCCCACTTCCATCGGAAAGGGCTGCTCGCCTGCGCGCGCGGGGCTCAGGCGAACGCCGACGCTCCCGAAGCCGGCCGCGTGCGCGGCCTCCACCAGCCGCGGCGGCGGCGCATCCAGCATGCCCAGGTGGGCCAGCGAGAGACGGAAGCTCATGCCGTTGCCCGCGCTTCGGCGACCGGCGTGCTTTGCCGCAAGGGCACGCCTTGCGACACCAGCAGCGCCTGCAGCCGCTTCACGTCCACGTCGCGCGGCAGCAGGTTCGCATCCGCCGCCAGCGCCGCGGCCGCGCCGGCGGCCTGGCCGGTCAGCCAGCACTGCGGGATCTCGCGCATGAAGCCGTGCGAGTTGGTGTCGCAGGAGATGTGCTTGCCGGCGGCGAGCACGCCGTCGAGCCGCTCGGGCACCAGCGCGCCATAGGGCACGGAGATGTTGGGGAAGCGGGGCGAGGGACTGGGGCTGATGCCGATCTCGTCGGCCTCCACCGCGCCGGCATCCCAGGCGCCGCGCTGCACGCGCTTGACGCCCGCGAGGCGCCGCCCGTGCCGCGTGCCGATCTGCGGCGCGCTGAGCATGACCCATGCGTTCTCGAAGCCGGGTGCGTGGGCGCGGTAGAAGGCCAGGTGTTCCATCATGCTTTTGCGCGACTCCCACTCTACCTGCGTCATCTCGTCCACGTCGAGGCTGCTGAAGCCGGACTTGCGCGGGCCGAGGAAGGTGGCGACATCGTTGCGCCAGGAGACGATCGGCTTCTCGAAGCTGCCGAGCGCCTCGCGCCCGCGCGCCAGCAGGGCCGAGAAAGCCTGCGGCTCGCGTGCGCGAAAGTCCAGCCAGCGCGCCATGTCCACGCCCGCGAACAGCCACGAGGTGTTGATGCAGTGGTGGATGTCGTGCGCGTCGATGTCCGACGAGAAGGCCGCGCCCGCCGCCGCATAGAGGTCGCCTTCGCCCGTGGTGTCGACCACCACCTTCGCCAGGATCGCGCGGCGGCCCTGCTTGCTCTCGAACACCGCGCCCGTGACCCGGCCGTCCTCGGCGATGGGCGCCACCATCCACGCGTGCAGGATCAGGTCGACGCCGGCCTCGCGCACCATCTGGTGGTAGACGCCCTTGAGCATCTCCGGATCGATGGTGGGCGAATGCGTCACCACGCCGTGGAACGCGGCCGTGCGCAGGCCCCAGTAGTCGGCCTTGGCCGTGTCTTGCGAGCCCCAGTCCTCGCGCGGCGGGCCGGCGACGGCATCGTGCCCCAGGCGGTCCATGAACTCGCCGGCCAGGCCGTGGATGACGCGGCGCCCCGACCAGTCGCTCATGCGGTCGATCCAGATCACGAGGCCGCCCGTGGAGAGGCCGCCCAGGTGGTTGTAGCGCTCCAGCAGGATCACGCGCGCACCGCCGCGCGCGGCGGCCACCGCGGCGGCCACGCCCGAGGGCCCGCCGCCCAGCACCAGCACGTCGCAGCGTTCGTGCACCGGCACCTGGCGCGCCGGCTCGGTGATATAGCCCTGGGGCGTGCGCTGCTTGCGTTCGCTCTGGCGCGCGTTCACGTCGGAGCGGAAAAAGTGGCGTTCTTCGGGGGTCAGTGTTCCCATCGTCTTGCTTCCTGTGATGGCTTGGGGGTCATTCGCCGCGCGCGCCGGTGAGCTTGATCACGTCGCCCCACATCGCGGTGTCTTCCTTGATCTTGCGTGCCATGGCTTCGGGCGCCGTGCCCAGCGACTGCCAGCCCTGGTCGAACAGGCGCTGCCGCGTGTCGGGCGTCTTCACGATGCGCGAGATCTCCTCGGACAGTCGCGATGCCACCAGGGGCGGCATGCTCGCGGGCCCGAAGATGCCGTTCCACGAGGCGACGTCGAAGCCCTTCTTGCCCAGAACCGATTCGATCGGCGGGATGTCCGAGAAAGCAGGGAAGGGCGATGCCGTGCTGACGCCGTAGACGCGCAGCCTGCCGTTGCGCACCTGCGGCAGCGCGATCGACGGCACCATGAAGGACAGGTCGATCTGGCTGCCCATCAAGGCGGTGGCCACCTGCGGAAAACCGGGGAAGGGCACGTGCACCGCCTTGATGCCGGTCAGCGTCTTCAGCAATTCCATCGCCAGGTGCGAGCCCGAGCCGAGGCCGATGGAGCCGTAGCTCAGGCGGTCGCCCTGGGCGCGCGCATAGGCCAGGAAGCCCGGCAGGTCGGTCGCGGGAATCGATGTGTTGCCGACCAGCACGAAGGGGCTGCTGGCGACCAGCGAGATCGGCCGCAGGTCGCGCGCGACGTCGAAGGGCGTGCTCGGGTTGAGCAGCTTCGCCGTGGTGAGCGGGCCGTTGCCGGTGAGGCCGATGGTGTGGCCGTCGCCCGCCTTGGCCACCGCGTCGACGCCGATGATGCCGGCGGCGCCGACCTTGTTCTCCACCACCACGGGCTGGCCGAGCGCGCGCGCCAGCGGGTCGGCCACGGTGCGCGCCAGCGCATCGGGCGAGGAGCCGGGCGGGAAGCCCACCACCAGCCGGACCGCCTTCTGCGGCCAGGCCGCCGCCGCATGCGCAGGCAGCACGAGCAAGGGCGACACCGAAGCGGCGAGCGCGCCCTGCAGCAGGCGCCGCCGTCGCGGGTCGGGGGAAATGGAATCGTGCATGTCGTGTCTCCTGGGCCTGACTCGGATTCTTGCGCCGCAAGCGCGTTCGAAACGTGATACTTGATGATCGTTTGCATCACGATTCATGATGGAAAAACCAATGCCGGCAACCAACGCAAGACGCACGGCCGCGACGCCGCGCAGCCATACCGTGGACATCGACCTGCTGCGCGTCTTCGACACGCTGGTGAAGGTCGGCAGCTTCACCACGGCGGCCAAGGCGTTGTCGCGCACCCAGTCGGCCGTCAGCATGCAGATCCGGCGGCTGGAGGAACAGCTCGGCGTGCAGCTCGTGACGCGCGGCACCCGCAAGCCGGCCGCCACCGCCGAAGGCCTGCAGCTGCTGCCGCTGGCGCGCCAGATGCTGGGCCTGAACGACCAGTTGTTCAAGGATGTCGATACGCATGCGGTGTCGGGCAGCATCCGCGTCGGCTCCATCGAGCACTATGCGACGCGCGTGCTGCCGGCGCTGATCGCGGAGTTCTGCCAGCTGCACCCGCGCATCCACGTGGAGATACAGCACGGCGTCTCGTCGCTCATGCATGCGGAGCTCGGCGCGCGCTACGACATGGTCATCGGCATCGGGCCGGTCGGCTCCGGCGAGGGCCTGCGGCTGTCCAAGTCCAGGGTCGTCTGGGCCACCACGCCCGCCGCCGCCACCCACCTGCAGCGGCCGTTGCCGCTGGCGGTCAATCCGGAGGGCGCCATGCTGCGCAAGTGGGCCACCCATGCACTGGACCGGGCCGGCATTCCCTGGCGCATCGCCTACACCAGCTCCAGCGTGACGGGCCTCGAAGCCGCGGTGCGCGCAGGCATCGCGGTGGCGGTGTTCCGCGAGGACACGATCTCCAAGCGGCTGAAGATCCTGGGCCCCAAGGACGGCATGCCGCCCCTGCCGGAAGCCGAGGTCTGGCTCGCGTCGGTGCCGCTGCCGGGGCGGGCGGCCGTGGAGCTGCTCGAATCGTTCCTGATCTACAAACTGCGCACCTAGAGTTCGAACGCCTCCACCTGGCGGCCGTCGATGTCGGTGAAACCGTATTCGCGGGCGAGATCGCCCACGCGGTGCACGGCGCCGCTCTTCGCCAGCACCGACGGATCGCCCGCCAGCGCGGCGACCGCGCGGCCCACGTAGCGCGGCGACTCGGTGCGTGCCAGCGCCGGCCGCTCCTGCCAGTGCGCCTCGTCGGTCTTGTGGCCGGCGAGCACGAACTCGGTGCGCATCCACCCCGGCGACACGGCGAGCGAGGCGACGCCGTGCGGGCGCAGCTCTTCCGCCATGCCGAAGGCCAGCCGGCTCATCGCCGCCTTGGCCAGGTCGTAGAAGAGATTGCCGCGCAGGTAGCGATCGCGGTCCCGGTAGGTGGTCGTCACGATCAGGCCCTGCTGCCGGGCCACCATCATCGGTGCCGCAAAACGGCTGGCCAGCAGGTGGTTGCGCACGCCGCGGTCGAACATCGAGTCCCAGTTCGACAGCGGGTGCTCCCAGAACGGCGCCTCGAAAACGCCGTTGAAGGTTTCGTGGCCGCCCCAGGCGTTGTTCACCAGCAGGTCGATGCGGCCTTCGTCGCGCTGCACGCGCTCGAACAGCGCCGCCACGTCCTCTTCGCGGGTGTGGTCGCAGCGCACCGCGATGCCGCGCCCGCCGTGCTGCGCGACCTCGTCGGCCGTGTCGTCGATGCTGCCGGGCAGTGCGGAGAGTTCCGACAACTTCAGCAACTCGCCGTAGGTGTCTGCCGGCCGCTCACGCGTGCTTCGCCCGGTGACGTACACGGTCGCCCCCGCAGCGCCCAGTTCCACCGCGATGCCTCGCCCTGCGCCGCGGCTCGCGCCCGTGACCACGGCCACGCGGCCTTTCAGCGGCCGGTCCTTGTCCTTGTCTTGCATCCGTCGTCCTTTCGTTCGGCTTCCTGTCGAGGATGACGACGCTAAGGCCTCTTCAGCCCGGCGTCTTGGAAGAACCCGAAACGGCACGCCCGAAAAACTCGGTGGGCGTGAGGCCGCAAAGCGCCCGGAACTCGTTGACGAGGTGCGACTGGTCGTAGAACCCGCTGTCGACCGCAACGTCGGCCCATGCAGGCATCTGCTGCAGGCGCAGCGCGCGCAGGCAGGCATGAAGCCGCGCCAGCCGGCGCCAGGCACGCGGCGACAGTCCCACGTGCGCGTGAAAGAGCTGTTGCAGCCGCCGCTCGCCGACGCCGACCGCGGCAGCCACCTCCCGCAGCGGACGCCGGCCGCCCGACGCGGCGATGAGTCGTGCGGCGTGCATCGCGGCGGCGTGGACGGCGGCATCGCCGTCGCGCAGGCGGCGCTGCAGCGCCGCGCTCAGCACCGCCACGCGCGCGGCATCGTCGGGCTGTTCGGCGATGCGCGCCAGCAGCTCGGCGCCTGCGCCGCGCCACAGCGCATCCAGCGGCACGACGGCGCCGCCGACTTCACCGGCCGGCATTCCGAGAAGGGCCGCGGCCGCGCCGGGCCGCAGCGTGACGGACAAGCCTTCCACCTTCCGACGCAGGCGCACGAGGGCCGCCTCCGCCGAAGCGCCGATCGCCTGCGCCGGCTGCCCACCGTTGTGGCCAGACGAGGGCACATCTCCCAGGTTGAAGACCAGGCGCACCGCGCCGTCGGGCAAGACCCGCTCGACGACCTCTTCGCCTTCCGGCACCGTCTCCCGGTACAAGAGGATGTGCGAAACATGCCGGCGCAGCGGCGCGCTCACGGCAAACGCCTGCAGCGTGTCTGCGGGCACGTTCGCTTCCGGCCCGTGCAAGGGGTCGTCGTCGAGGCGAAGGAACAGGCGTTCGCTCATGGTGGGTCCGCGTGGCGCGAGCGTGGCACATGCCGGCCATGCGGCCAAGGCAAGACTGCATGCGGCGTGCGGGCTTGGATCGCGCGCGGTGGGCGCTGGACATTCGCGAGACGCGCAGGCACAGTCCGCGAGGCCCCAAAAACACACAGCTCGAGAAGAGGCCAGCCATGCGCGTCCCCTTGCCGCTCGTCCCGTTGATCGCGGTGTTTCTCGCACTGGCACAGCCGCCGTCGACAGCGGCCGCAGCCGAGCCCTCCGGCGAATTCGATGGCCGGTGGAACGTCACGCTCACCTGCCCGCCGCACAGCGAAGAAGACGACGGCGCCAAGGGCTATGTGCATCAGTTTCCGGCCGAGGTCCGCAACGGCGTGCTGCGCGGCACCCATGGATTCGAGGGCCAGCCGAGCTTTCATCTGCTGACCGGCACCATCGCGGCCGACGGCAGCGCGGCGCTCAAGCTCGACGGCATCGTGAGCAACCCGGCCTACGCCATCAACAACGCACAGCGCGGCAAGCCTTACAGCTACCGCGTGCGTGCGAGCTTCGAGAAGTCCATCGGGATGGGGCAGCGCGTGGGCAAGCGCAGGTGCGACTTCCTGTTCAAGCGGGCTTAGGGGGTGGCGCCGCAGACGCCGCGGCCACCTGTTGGGCGCGACGCGGCATGGCGAACCGGCGCCGCAGCGGCGGCCCTGCTGCCGCTCGCGGTGTGGATCAGCAGCGCGCCGACCACCATCGCCATCCCCAGCAGCTCGTTGCCCGAAGGCAGCTTGCCCAGCGCCACGCTCATCAGCAGCGCCGACACCGGCACGAAATTCAGGAAGGCCGTGCCCGTCACCGCGCCCATGGTGCGCACGCCGTAGTTGAAGGCGAGCACGGCAACGGCCGAAGACACCAGCCCGACGTAGACCAGCGCATGCCACGACAGCACCACGCCGCCGGCGCTCGGCATGCCGGCCAGGCCCAGGGTGGTGGCGAGCAGGGCGCCGATCAGCAGCAGGGGCCAGGAAGCCAGCACCGTCAGCGCGCTGTACTCGACGACGTCGAGCCTGTCGGCGAACTGCGCCGCGCCGCGCGTGTACCAGACCCAGCCCAGCGTGCCGACGAAGGCGATCGCGTCGCCATACACGGTCGATGCGCCGGCCTGCGCGCCGTGCGAAGAGAGCACGCCCGAGACGATGACCACGCCCGCCAGCGCCAGCACGCTGGTCAGGATCGTGGCGCGTGCCGGCCGCACGCCGTCGAGCGCCCAGCGCAGCAGCTGCGTCGTCATCGGCGTGGTGGCCATGATGATTGCGCCGTGCGAAGGCACCGAGTGCGCGAGGCCGGTCAGCAGCATCACGCTGAAGACGCCGAAGCCGGCCACGCCGCGCAGGGCCAGCGGTCCGGCGTGGGCGCGCAGCAGGCGCCACGGCGCCGCGCCGCGCGGCGCGAGCAAGGCGGCGAAAAGCAGGGCCGAGAGGCTGTAGCGGATCAGCGTGAACCAGAACGGGTCGACGTGGTGAAGAACGTCCTTGCTGACGAGGAACATGCCGCCCCAGGCGGAGGTGGCGAGGAGCAGCGCGGCGATGCCGAGCGAACGTGGTTGAACGGTGATGGACATGAGGTGAACCCGAATCGGTGAATCGATGGCCGAAGAATGGGCGCCGAGGCCCGGAATGACCATTCGTTTCTTTGGACGGGGACCTCAGGATTTGCGAACGGACGAATCCGCCCGATGCGCTCACAATTTCGGCCATGGAGCTCTACCAACTCAAGACCTTCGTGGCCATCGCGCGCGAGGGTAGCCTCACCCGCGCGGCGGAGCGCGTGTTCACCAGCGCGCCGGCGGTGAGCGCGCAGCTCAAGGCGCTGGAAGACGAGCTCGGCGTCAAGCTCTTCGAACGCACGCCGCGCGGCATGACGCCCACCGAAGCCGGCCAGACCCTGCTCGAAGAGGCCGAACGCACCCTGGCCTCCGCGACGCGCATGCGATCGGCCGCCGAGCAGATCCGCGGCGCGGCGCAGGGCGTGGTGCGCTTCGGCACGGTGGTCGATCCGGTGGCGCTGCGGCTCGGCGAGGTGCTGGTGAAGCTGGCCGAGCGCCATCCGCAGGTCACGCTGCAGCTGCAGCAGGGGCTCTCGCACCAGACGCTGGCGGCCGTGCGGCGCGGCGAGCTGGATTGCGCCTACGCGCTCGCCGACAGCGAAACGCTCGAGGGGCTGGAGTTGCAGCGCCTCGGCATCGTCGACCTGGCGGTGACGCTGCCGCTGCCCGTCGCCGAGGCGCATCCCGCGTTGGACATCGAGGGCCTGACCCAACTGCCCTGGGTGGGCACGCCGCCCACGTGCATCCTGCGCGCCCACCTCGACGGCCTGTTCGCTAGCGTCGGCCGCGAGTACCGCCCGGCGCGGACCGCCGACAGCGAGGGCGCGATCCGCAGCATGGTCGCGAGCGGCCTGGGCGCCGGGCTGCTGCGCTCCGACCAGGCCCAGCAGGCCGAGCGCAACGGCGAATTGAAGATCTGGCAGGGCTGGCGTTCGCACACCTGGCTTTGCTGGGTGGCGGGGGCCGAGGTCAAGCGCACGGTCGCGGTCGATGCCGTGCGCAGCGCCGTGCTGGAGGCCTGGGCCTGAGATCGGCCCGTCGGCGTTTTCCGGGTTGCAAAGAGCATCGATTCCTACGCCGCCGCCGCGCGTGCGCGGCGAACTTCGTGCTCTTTCCATCCACGACCATCGAGCCGAGCCATCCATGAACACCCCTGCCCGTCTTTTCGTTCCTGCCGCCGCGGACCTTCAAAGCCAGCCCAGGCTGGGCGACGAAGCCCGCATCGATGTCACCGAGCTGCACGAGGTCGACCACTGGACCGAAGTGCTCGGCGTGACCGAGGCGCAGCTGCGGATGGCGGTCGCGGAGGTCGGCGTCTCGGCACAGGATGTGCGGGAGCACCTGGGCAAGTAGCGGCCTGCGACCCTCTCAAGCAACGCTTCGAAGAAGCGCAGGCGCGTCCGCGGCCTTCGGCGGTTGCGGCTTGGGGTCGCAGCCGGCGAGCGCCGTCAGGGCGACGCAGAAGAAAGCAAGGGTGAGGCTTCGTGCGGTCATGGCCGTCTCCTGGGGTTGTCGCCCGATTCTGCCGCCGCATCGCGCGGCCGCCTGTCGGCGCTTGACCTACAAGTGACGCGGCCGCTCAGGCGGCGCGGCGGAAGAGCAGCACCGAGTTCGTGCCGCCGAAGGCGAAGGAGTTGCTGATCGCAGCCTCGAGCTGCGGCGCGGCCGTGCCGGTTTCACGAACCAGGTTGAGGCTGCACTCCGGGTCCATGGTCTTGCAATGCGCGTTGGGCGGCAACTGCCTGTGGTGCAGCGCCATCACGGTGATGGCGGCTTCGAGCGCGCCGGCGGCGCCGAGCATGTGGCCGTGCAGCGCCTTGGTCGAGCTCACGCGCAGATCGTCGAGCGCATCGCCCCAGACGTCCGCCAGCGCATTGCGTTCGACCACGTCGCCGATGCGCGTGGCCGTGCCGTGTGCGTTGCAGTACCCCACGTCGCGCGGCTGCAGCCCGGCCGATCGCAGCGCGGCGCGGATGGCGCGGGCCTGGCCCGGCGCGTCGGGCTTGGTGAGGTGGGTGGCGTCGGAGCTGATGCCCCAGCCGGCCAGCGTGGCATAGCTGCGTGCGCCGCGCCGGCGCGCGCGCTCGGCCGATTCGATCACCAGGAAGGCCGCGCCCTCGCCGAGCGCGAAGCCGCTGCGGTCGCTGGCGAAAGGGCGGACTGCGCCGGCCTCCTCGCCGGGCTGGAAGCTGGCCAGGGTCTGCATCGCCTGCCAGGCCGCCACCACGCCAGGCACGATCAGCGCTTCGCTGCCGCCCGCGATGGCGATGTCGACCTCGCCGCGCTGCACCGCCTTGGCGGCCTCGGCAATGGCCACGCCCGACGAGGCGCAGGCCACGGAATAGGTGAGCACCGGCCCCTGCACGCCGTGGCGCATCGCCACGTGCGAAGCCGGGGCGTTGGGCATGAAGGCCGGGATGGTCAACGGCGGTATGCGCCCGCTGCTGCGGTAAGCCACCTCGAGCGCAGCCGCGCCGCCCATGCCGCATCCGGCGTAGATGCCGATGCGTTCGGGATCCACCGCACCGATGGCGCCGGCATCCCGCATTGCGAGATCGGCAGCCGCCACCGCGAACTGGCTCACGCGGTCCACGCCGGCGAGCTGCAGTTTGGTGAACCAGCGGGATTCGTCGAAGGCCACGGCGGCCGCGATGGACGGCTTGGGCAGCTCGGAGATGTGAGGCGCGACCGCCGATTCGGCGCGCATGAGCGCCTGGAAGACCTGGGCTGCGTCGTCGCCGTGCGGCGCGACGACGCCCAACCCGGTGACGGCGAGCTCTGCGCTCACTTGACCTGCGCCAGCCTGATCCTGTCGACGACCGCGGCGAGCTCGGCCAGCGTGTCGACATTCGAGTCCTGGTCGGGCATGGTGATCGAGAAGTGGTCTTCGATAGCGAAAACGAATTCGACCAACGTCAGCGAATCGAAACCCTTGTCGCGCATCGAGGCCTGGGGATCGAGCGCCGCTGCCTCGATGCCGTACTTCTCGTGGATCAGATCCTGTAATTCTTTCAGCGAACTCATTTGTGCGATGTCCGTCGTCGCGCTGGTCATTGGGTGCTCATCGATGAGGAATGATATCCGCTCCCCCGAAAACTGCGCGCACGCTGCGCCGCGGGTCGGGCCGCCAGCGCAGGGAGGGCAGTGCAAAAACGATGCCAAGCAGCGCCCCGGCCAGCACATCGAGCACCACATGCTGCTTGATCGCCAGGGTCGACCACGCGATGGCGGCGAACCACAGCCAGTTCAGGAGCCGCATCCAGGCCGGCGTGCCCGCCTGGCGCAGCACGCTGTGGATGCGGATGGCCGTGAACATGGCAACGGCCACATGCATCGACGGACAGGCGTTGCCCGGCGCGTCCACGCCCTGCAGCACGGCGAAGCCGGGGAAGTCGGTGGCGCCCGCCGCCAGCGGCGGCACCTGCGTCGGCCACCAGTGGAAAAACCCCAGCCCCGTCAGGCACAGCGCGCCGACCCAGAAGCCGTAGACCACCAGCTCCTTGAAGCTCAGCTGAAGCCCGGGCGCGACGCCCACGTAGACCCAGAGCGAAAAGTACGCGATCAGCGTCTGCGGTTGGAAGGGGATCAGCGTGTCGAGCAGGGTCAACGGCATCACCGTCACCGGATAGCTCGGTTCGCGCAGCAGGTGGAAATAGCCGAGAAAGAAAAGCCATGTAAAGACTGTGACGCCAACAAACTTCAAGGCGAAGTGGCGGCGCATCCGCAAGCCGAGGTCGGCCGTCCAGGTCTGCGGAGGAGGGAAAGGCATGTGCACGCATCGATCATGCACGAGCGGGGCCTTGACAAGAACCCTGACCGGATTCAATACTGAACCATTGAGTTCAGTTATTCACCCGACGAAAGGAATCCCATGCAGAAGATCTCTCCCTTCCTGTGGTTCGACGGCAAGGCCGAGGAGGCCGCCAAGTTCTACACCGGCATCTTCAAGAACTCACGCGTCACCCACCTGATTCCCGGCCCCAACGGCACGGTGATGGGCGTCGGCTTCGAGCTCGAAGGACAGGAGTTCATGGGACTGAACGGCGGGCCGATGTTCCAGTTCACGCCGGCCGTCTCCTTTTTCATCAAGTGCGAAACGCAGGCCGAGATCGACAACTACTGGACCCGGCTCATCGAAGGCGGCGGCGAGCCGCAGCCCTGCGGCTGGCTCAAGGACAAGTTCGGGCTCTCGTGGCAGGTCGTGCCCAACGCGCTGGGCACCATGCTGCAGGACAAGGATCCGGCCAAGGCGGGGCGCGCGATGGAAGCCATGATGAAGATGTCCAAGCTGGACATCGCGGCGCTCGAGAAGGCCTACGACGGGGCTTGAGCCCCATCGTGCCGTCTGCTCAGCCGCGAGCCGGCAGCACCGTCCCGCGGCTCTCGCCGAAGCCGATGCGCGCATGGCCCGGCTTCTCGCACCAGCCGCGCAGCATCACCGCATCGCCGTCTTCGAGGAAGCCACGCGCTTCGTCGTTGCCGAGTGCGATGGGTGACTGCCCGGCGAGCGTGAGCTCGATCATCGCGCCGGCCTCGCCCGGGCCCGGGCCGGAGATGGTGCCGCTGCCGAACAGATCGCCGGCGGCGAGGCTGCAGCCGCCCACCGTGTGGTGCGTGACCATCTGCGCGATGCTCCAGTACTGGTGCTTGAAGCTGGTGGACGACAGGCGCGACGGACCGACGCCTTTTGCGCGCGCCTTTTCGCTTTCGAGCCAGACCTCGAGCCGGATGTCGAGCGCCCCGCTCGCGCGGTTGGCCTCGCCTTCCAGGTAGGCGAGCGGCTGCGGATGATCGGGCGGCCGCACCCAGGCCTCGCGGTAGGGCGCCAGTGCTTCCAGCGTCACGATCCACGGCGAGACGGTGGTCGCGAAATTCTTCGCCAGGAAAGGCCCGAGCGGCGCCATCTCCCAGAACTGGATGTCGCGCGCCGACCAGTCGTTGAGCAGGCAGATGCCGAAGATGTGCTCCTCGGCGCGCGCCAGCGGAATCTGCTCGCCCGCCGCATTGCCCTGGCCGATGTAGATGCCGAGCTCGAGTTCGTAGTCCAGCCGCGCGCAGGGGCCGTAGGTCGGCGCGCGCGCGCCGGGCGCCATCGCCTGCCCCATCGGCCGGTGGAACTGCTGGCCGCTCACGCCGATGGTCGAGGCCCGGCCGTGATACGCGATCGGGATCCACTGGAAGTTGGGCGTGATCGGATCGTCGGGCTTCCACAGTCGGCCGACGTTGAGCGCGTGGTCGATCGAGGTGTAGAAGTCGGTGTAGTCGCCGATGCGCGCGGGGAGCGAGAACTCGACCGCCGACTGCGGCACCAGGCAGGCGCGCGTGGCATCGGCCTGTGGCGCGTCGTCCCTGAGCAGCGCGAACAGCGCATGGCGCAGCGCGCGCCACACGGCGGGGCCGAGCGCGAAGAAGTCGTTGAGCGCCGGCTGCGCGCAGGCACGCGCGCCATCGAGCGCCGCACCTTCGAGCTGCGAGCCGGCGGCGAGTGCCGCGAGGTCCAGCACCTGGTCGCCGATCGCGACGCCGCCGCGGAAAGGCTCGGCGCTGCCGGCGCGGCGGAACACCGCGTAGGGCAGGTTCTGGATCGGGAAGTCGGCGTTCGCGGCATTGGCCGAAGCCAGCCAGCTGCGGGCGCTCGCGTCGTGCGTGTGGTTGAGCATGGTGTTCACTCCACCGTCGCCATCAGCGCGTCGTCGAAGATCGCGACCGCGCGCGTCCAGCCGGCCGAGGCACCGCGGATCTTGTGCGGAAAGCAGCTGATGAAGAAGCCGTCGGCCGGCAGCGCCTCGAGGTTGTGCAGCTTTTCGATGTGGCAGTAGCCGATGTCGCGGCCGGCCTTGTGGCCTTCCCAGATCAGCGAGGCGTCCTTCGACTCGCCGTACTTCCTGGCGGTGTGCACGAAGGGCGCATCCCAGCTCCAGGCATCGGTGCCGGTGAGCCGCACGCCGCGCTCCAGCAGGTACATGGTCGCTTCGTAGCCCATGCCGGCGCCGGCCGAGACGTAGTCGTTGCTGCCGTAGCGTGAGCCGGCGCGCGTGTTGACCACCACGATCTCCAGCGGCTTGAGCGTGTGGCCGACGCGCTTCAGCTCGGCTTCGACGTCGTCCGCCTGCACCACGTAGCCGTCCTCGAAATGCCGGAAGTCCAGCTTCACGCCGGGCTGGAAACACCATTCGAGCGGCACGTCGTGGATCGCGATCGAAGGCTTCTTCTCGCCCAATGCCTTGTCCATGGTCGAGTGGAAGTGGTAGGGCGCATCGAGGTGCGTGCCGTTGTGGGTCGAGAGCTGGACCAGCTCCACGGCCCAGCCTTCGCCGTCGGGCAGGTCCTCCTTCTTCAAGCCGGGGAAGAAGGGCTCGATCTGCTCGTAGGTCTGCTCGTGCGTGAAGTACTGGATCTTGGGCGCGAAAGCCGGCGGATCGGAGAGCACGTCGTTTTCGAGAAAGATCGAGAGATCGACGAATTTGCGGGTCATGGTGGAGGCTCCTTTCAGGGGTGCTGCCAGCGCAGCAGTTTCTTTTCGGCAATGGACAGCAGCGCATTGCTCGCAAAGCCGATGAGGCCCAGGAGCACGATGCCGGCGAACAGTTCGCTCGCGCGAAAGGCGCGCGCCGCGAGCAGGATGGCCTGGCCCAGGCCGCTTTGCGAGGCGATCATTTCGCCGACCACGGCCACGATCAGCGAGATGGTCATCGACAGCCGCATGCCGGCCAGGATGTCGGGCATCGCGTTGGGCAGGCCGATCTTCCAGACGAAGGCGGCGCGAGGCATCTGCAGGCAGCGCGCCACTTCCGAAAGCCGCGGCTCGACGGCCGCGAAGCCGTGCACGGTGGCCAGCAGCACGGGCCACATTGCACCGAAGGCGACGACGAAGAGCACCATGCCCGGGTTCAGGCCGAAGATCGAGATCGCGAGCGGCAGCAACGCCGAAGCCGGCAGCGGCCGGATGAATTCCAGCGTCGGCTGCACCCAGGCGCGCACGGCGGGCGACACGCCGATGGCGGCGCCGAGCAGCACGCCGAAAAGCGAAGCCAAGAGCCAGCCCTCGAGCATGCGGCGCACGGTCGCGAGCGTGAAGGCGAGCAGTTCTCCATTGCCGCTGCCCGTGAGATTGAGTCCTTCGCCGAGGCTCGCGAAGGTGGCTTCCGGCGTCGGCAGGAACACGCGGCTGACCCAGCCCGCGTTGCTCGCCGCCCACCACAGCGCAATCAGCGCCGCGAGCACCGCGACCGAGCCGAGCCATCCGCCGATGCGCGCGTTCATGCCGGCACCCCCATGCGCCGCGCGACCCGGCGCTGCAGCCGCTGCATCGCCGCGTTGATGACGAAGCCGACGACGCCGATCCAGCCCAACCACGCGAGCATCAGCGCCGGGTCGAAGCTCTGCTGCGCGATCATCATCGCGTAGCCCATGCCGTTGGGATTGGCCGCGATCTCGACCGTGACCGCGACCACCAGCGCCACCGCCACGCCGAGCCGCAGGGCGACGAAGAGGCGCGGCACGATGGCCGGCAGCACGATCTTCCAGGCCCGTTCGCGCGGCGAAAGGCCGAGCACGCGGCTCACCTCGAGCAGGCGCGGCTCCACCTGCTGCACGGCCGACTGCACGAGGATCAGCATCGGCCAGAAGGTGGCGAAGGCGACGATGGCCAGCTCCATGCGCACGCCGAAGCCGAACATCAGCATCGAAAGCGGAATCAGCGCGACCGAGGGCACGGGGCGCAGCACCTCGATCGACAGCATGCCGAGCTGCGCGGCGCGCCGCGACAGGCCGAGCACGATGCCCAGCGCGACGCCGAGCACGGCGCCGATCAGCAGGCCGAGTGCGGCCGTGCCGAGCGTGAAGCCGGTGGCCTGCCACAGCGAGCCGTCCATGGCCGCGCCGGCAAAAGCCTTGAGCGCAGCGCTCGGCGGCGCGAGCGCATCGCTGCCTAGCGCGGCGGCCCGGCGCGCGTACCACTCGAAGAGGCCGAGCAGCAGGGCAGGGAAGACCCACGGCCGCAGCAGGGACAACGCGCGGCGCTCAGTCATGGCCTTGCTCGATGAACGCGAAGAGCTCGCGCCGCAAACGCAGGAACTCCGGATGCTCCTTGGTCGTGAGCTGATCGCGCGGCCGCGGGATGCTGACATCGATCATGCGTGCCAGGCTGGGCCGGCCCGGCGCCGGATCGGCCTGCAGCGCGATCACGCGATCGCCGAGGTAGATGGCTTCCTCGAGGTCGTGCGTGACGAAGAGCACCGTGAGCCCGTCGTCGCGCACCAGCCGCGCCAGCTCGTCCTGCAAGCTCTGGCGCGTGAGCGCGTCCAGCGCGCCGAAGGGTTCGTCCATCATCATCAGGTCCGGCTTCTGCGCGAGGCAGCGCGCGATCTGCGCGCGCTGCTGCATGCCGCCCGAGAGCTGCACCGGAAACTTCTGCGCATGCGGCACCAGGCCGACCTTGGCCAGCACCTCGGCGATGCGCGCCGCGCGTTCGCTCGCCGGCACGCCGCCCGCTTCCAGCGCGAGGCTGACATTGCCTTCCACCGTGCGCCACGGCAGCAGCGCGCGGCCGTAGTCCTGGAACACGAAAGCCACTTCGCGCGAGGGCTCGGACATCGCCCGTCCGTTGCGGCGCACCTCGCCGGACGTGGCGCGCACCAGTCCGCTGGCCGCGCGCAGCAGCGTGGTCTTGCCGCAGCCGCTGGGGCCGACGATGCACACGAACTCGCCGCGCGAAACCTCGAAGGACGTGGGCGACAGCACCTCGCGTCCGCCGTAGCAGATGCGCACGCCGTCGACGCTCAACAGGCTGGAGCTCACTTCGCGACCAGCTTCGCCACGTCGATCGGCGTCTTGAGCATCTCCTGCTCCTTCATCAGCCCGACCCAGTAGGCGAGCTGCTTGTCGCTCACCAACGGGCCGGGCGGCGAGATCTGCACCTTGGCCAGCACCTCGGGCGGCAGCTTGATGTGCTTGCCGATGCTGGCGCGCACCCTGGCATCGTTCTTCGGCTGCTGCATGTAGGCGGCTCCTTCTTGCACCGACTCGCGGAAGGCGCGCGCGGCGGCCGCGTTCGTCTGCACCCACTCGCGCTTGGCTGCGTGCACGATGGTCTGGTTTCCTTCGGGCAAGAAGGTCGAGTAGTACGAAGCCACGTAGCCCGCACCGCTGTCGGTGATGCGGCTCATGAAAGGGTCGGCCGAGACCACGGCATCGACCGAGCCGCCGCGCAGCAGGTCGCCGTGCTGCGGGAACGCGGCCTCGACGAAGTTGACCTTGCGGTAGTCCACGCCGCTGTCCTTGAGGTAGGCGCGGAAGGTCACGTGCAGGAAGGCGCCGAGGCCCGGCACGCCGATCTTCTTGCCCATGCAGTCCTGCGGGCTCTTGATGCCTGAGCCCGCGCGCGCCACCAGGCCGAAGCCTGTCATGGTCTTCGACGTGAGGCCGCCACCGGCCACCAGCACCAGGTCGAGCCCGCCATCGACCGCCTGCAGGAACACCGAGGGCGTCGGCCCGCCGATCTGCAGCGAGTCGGACTGCAGCGCGGCCGGGATGGTGGAGTTGAGCGGAATGAACTTGAGCTCGACGTCGAGATTGCGCTTCTTGAAGTAGCCCTCTTCGGCCGCCACGAAGACCGAGGCGAAGTCGGTCACGGCCGTGTAGCCGAACACGATCTTGGTGGCGGCCTGTGCGCGTGCGGGCAGCGCGGCGGTGGCGGAAGCGGCGGCGAGCGCCGTGAGCAGAGTGCGTCGTTTCATCATGTCTTTTGTCTCCGGGGTGGTGGTTTCTTCTGCGAGGCCTTCGGACGCGGCAGCGCCGCGCGCAGCCCGCCGACGATGAAGTTCACGAGCATCGGCGCCACGGCCGGATCGGCGCGCCGGTTCTCGCCGCGCGACAGCCGTTCGATGCGGTTGTCGTTGAGGTGATGCAGCAGCGTGCCGAGCGCGAACTGGTAGCCCCACGCGGCCTGGCCGCGCGTGGCATGCGGCAGCGCGAGGTGCAGCGCGTCGATGTAGGCCTCGGCCAGCGGATCGAAGTAGCCGCGCAGCACGCGGTCGGCCTCCTCGGTCGCGTGGTAGAGCTCGCGCGCCACCAGCAGCGCGTAGTACTCGCCTTCGGCGCTCGCGCGCAGCGCCAGAACCGGGCCGGTGAAGGCTTCGACGATGCGCGGCAGCGTCTGCGGATCGTCGGGATCGTTCTGCACCGCGCGCAGGCCGGCCAGCCGTTCCTCGATGGTGTGGCTCCAGTGCTCGAAGATCGCGTGAAAGAGCTCGTGCTTGGGGCCGTAGTAGTAGCCCACCAGCGCGAGCGGCACGGTGGCCTCGTCGGCGATCTGGCGGATCGTCACCGCGTGGTAGCCGTGCTGCGCGAACAGCTTCTCGGCCGCCAGCAGGATGGCCTGCCGGCGGTCGGGCCGGACGGGAGAAGCACGTTGCGCACGTTGAACCATGGCGCTATTGAACATCCGTACAAACTTGTTGTACACACGTACAAACCCTGTGCTTTCCCGCATTGAAGAAGAGCGGCCGGGCGCGGTAGGCTGCGCAGGTGAACCTCATCTCCGCTCCTTCCGCTCCTTCCGCTCCCTTCGTTCCCCGGATCCGCCTCTATCAAGACTGGTTGCGCGAGCAGCGCGGCCTCCGCTTCGATTCGTACGACGCGCTGTGGCGCTGGTCGGTCACCGATCTCGACGCCTTCTGGCAAAGCATCTGGGATCATTTCGAGATGCGATCGCCGACGCCTGCGACAGCGGTGCTGACCGATGCGCGCATGCCCGGCGCGCGCTGGTTTCCCGGCGCCCAGGTCAACTACGCGCGCGAGGTGCTGCGCCATGCCGATGCGGCGCATGCGGCCGGCATGCTGGCGATCGTGAGCGACAACGAGCTGGGCGAGGTGCACGAGATGTCCTGGCCCGAACTGCGCCGGCAGGTCGCGGCCTTCGCGTTGACGCTGCGCGATCTGGGTGTGCAGCGCGGCGACCGCGTCGCGGCCTACCTGCCCAACGTGCCCGAAACGATGGTGGCCTTTCTCGCGTGCTCCAGCATCGGCGCGGTGTGGAGCGTGTGTGCGCCCGACATGGGCACGGCCGCGGTGCTCGACCGTTTGCGCCAGATCGAACCCAAGGTGCTGATCGCGGCCGACGGCGTGCACTACGGCGGCAAGGCGCTGGACCGCAGTGCGGTGGTGCAGGAATTGCGCGCCGCACTGCCCAGCGTCCGGAAACTGGTGCTGTTGAAGACGCCGTTCGCCGCGCAGCAGATTGCGGCCGAAGCCGAGTGGAGCGCGGCGGTCGCGCGCGACGATACCGAGACCGCGGCCTTCGAACCCGAGTGGCTGCCTTTCGATCATCCGATCTGGATCGTCTATTCGAGCGGCACCACCGGCCTGCCCAAGCCCATCGTGCACGGGCAGGGCGGCATCTTGCTCACGATGTACGCCTGCGGGCTGCACCACGACCTGGGTCCGAGCTACAGCGCCAACAACTTCGGCGAGCGCTACCACTGGTACAGCTCCACCGGATGGGTGATGTGGAACTCGCAGCTCTCGGGCCTGGCCTTCGGCGCGACCATCTGCATCTACGACGGCAATCCGGCCGGCAGCAAGGAGAAGCCCGATTGGGGCGTGCTGTGGGGCTTCGTCGCGCGGCACCGGGTCACGTTCTTCGGCGCGGGTGCGGCCTACTTCGCCAACTGCATGAAGGCCGGGCTCGACGCGAAAAGCTGCGGCGACCTGTCGCGCGTCCGTGCGCTCGGCAGCACGGGTTCGCCCCTGTCCGAAGACGTGCAGCGCTGGGGCACGGCGCAGGTGCTTGCGGCCGGTTCGCCCGCAGTCTGGTGGTACAACATTTCCGGCGGCACCGACTTCTGCGGCGCCTTCGTCGGCGGCAACCGCGAACTGCCCGAGGTGCCGGGCCAGATGCAGTGCCGCTACCTCGGCGCCTCGGTCGAGGCGTGGAACGAGCAGGGCCGGCCGGTGATCGGCGAGGTCGGCGAACTGGTCTGCACAAAGCCCATCCCGTCGATGCCGCTCTGCTTCTGGGGCGACGAGGGCAACGCGCGCTACATCTCCAGCTACTTCGACACCTACCCCGGAGTCTGGCGCCACGGCGACTGGATCCGGATCGGCGAAGACGGCGGCTGCATCATCTACGGCCGCAGCGACGCCACCATCAACCGCCAGGGCCTGCGCATGGGCACCAGCGAGATCTACAGCGCCGTCGAAGGCCTGCCCGAAGTGCTCGACTCGATGGTGGTCGATCTCGAGTACCTCGGCCGCGAAAGCTACATGCCGCTCTTCGTGGTGCTGCGGCCCGGCGTCGCGCTCGACGACGCGATGCGCACAAAGATCGGCAACGCGATCAAGACGCAGCTCTCGCCGCGCTTCGTGCCCAACGACATCTTCCAGGTGGCCGAGATTCCGCGCACGCTCTCGGGCAAGAAGCAGGAACTGCCGATCAAGAAGCTGCTGCTCGGCCAGCCGATCGAGAAAGTGGTCAACCGCGAGGCGATGGCCAATCCCGGCAGCCTCGACTGGTACGTCGCCTTTGCGGCGCAGCATGCGCGGACGTAATTGCCGCAGCGCGGCAAATAAAAGCCGGCCGTGCTAAGGTTGTCGATTAGGGGTTAACCCTAGTCTGCGACCGCACCGCCATGTCCGCACCCTCCCTGCCCCTTCCCGAACCCGATTCCGTACCCCCCGCCGCCGGCTTCACGCGCGCCATGCTCGCGCTCGGCATCGGCGGCTTCGCCATCGGCACCGGCGAGTTCGTCATCATGGGTTTGCTGCCGGAAGTGGCGCGCGACATCGGCGTGAGTATTCCGCAGGCCGGCCACGTGATCAGCGCCTATGCGCTGGGCGTGGTGATCGGCGCGCCGGTGCTCGCGGTGCTGGCGGCCGGCTGGCGCCGGCGCGCGCTGCTGATCGCCTTGATGGCGGTGTTCGCGCTCGGCAATTTCGCGAGTGCACTGGCGCCGGACTACCTCTCGCTCAACATCCTGCGCTTCGCGAGCGGCCTGCCGCACGGCACCTACTTCGGCGTTGCGGCGCTGGTGGCCGCCACGCTGGCGCCGCCCGGCCGGCGCGCACGCGCGGTCGGCCTGGTGATGCTGGGGCTCACGGGCGCGACGCTGGTCGGCGTGCCGATCGCGGCCTGGCTGGGCCAGGTCTTCGGTTGGCGCGCAGCGTTCGTGTTCGTCGGCCTGATCGCGCTGCTGGCGATGGTGATGCTGCGCCGCGACCTGCCGGACCTGGCCGCGCCCTCGGGCGCCAGCCCGCTGCGCGAACTCGGCGCGCTCAAGCGCAAGCAGGTCTGGCTCACCCTGGGCATCGGCGCGATCGGCTTCGGCGGCATGTTCTCGGTGTTCAGCTACATCAAGCCCACGCTCACCGAAGTGGCCGGTTTGCCGCTCGGCGGCGTGCCGCTGGTGCTGGCGCTCTTCGGCTTCGGCATGGTGGGCGGCAACCTGGTCGGCTCCAGGCTCGCGGACAAGGCGCTGATGCCGACCATCGGCGGCCTGCTCGTGTGGGCGGCGCTGGTGCTCACCACCTTCTCCTTTGCCGCGCACCATGTGGCGACGGCGTCGCTCAACCTGTTCCTGATCGGCACCATCGTCGCCATCGGCCCGGCGCTGCAGATCCGCCTGATGGACGTGGCCGGCGATGCGCAGACGCTGGCCGCGGCGCTCAACCACTCGGCCTTCAACACCGCGAATGCCCTGGGCGCCTGGCTCGGCGGCGCGGCCATCACGGCCGGCCTGGGCTGGACCTCGACCGGCTGGGTCGGCGCCTTGCTCGCATTGGCAGGGCTCGGCGTGTTCGCGTGGTCGCTGGCGAGCGAGCGCAGCAGCCTGCGTGCGCTGGCGGCGAGTCCGAGCCGCTGATTCCGTCCCGCCGAGTGGGACGCGGCATCCGTTCCTCTCGCCGGCCTTCCGTTTCGGTCTTGGCCCGTGGAAGAGCGCGTTCCAGAATGGCACGCACGGAGACAAGACCATGTACATCAGCGAGCAACTGCTCAACCCCGACGAACGCCGGCTGCGCCTGTCGACCCAGCTCGGTGTCGAGCACGTGGTGCTCGACAACCGCGGCACCGAGCTGGTCTCGGCCAGCGGCGGCGTGAGCGCATGGGACGCGAAGAAGCTGGCCGACTACCGCCAGTGGATCGAGGGCTTCGGGCTCAAGCTCGACGTCTTCGCGCTCGATGTCGGTTCGATCCTGCTCGATTCGCTGGTCGATCTCGAAGGCGCGAAGAAGCAGCGCGCGACGCTGGCTGCGAACATCCGCAAGGCCGCCGATGCCGGCATCGATTGCCTCAAGTACAACGTCCAGATGGTGGGCATCACGCGCACCGGACTGAAGCCGGGACGCGGCGGAGCGCAGAACTCGGGCTTCGTCCACGCCGAATACTCGGCGGAGGACGATCGCAAGCATTCCTACTGGGGCGTGGGCTATCCGACCAATCAGGATGAAGGCGACGCCGAGACCGCGATGCTCTGTGGCCAGAAGCTGGCGCGCGAGGTGCCGCCGGTGAGCGAGAAGGCGGGCTGGGATGCGATCGAATTCCTGGTCGAAGGCCTGGTGCCCGCGGCCGACGAAGCCGGCGTGCGCCTCGCCTGCCATCCGCACGACCCGGCCTATCCTGTGGGCGGGCTCAACGGCATCGAACACGTGGTCGGCTCGGCCGACGGGCTTCGCAAGTTTCTGGCGCTCTCGCCAAGCCCGAACCACGGCCTCAACTTCTGCCAGGGCACGGTGGCCGAGATGTTCAGGGAGCCGGGCAAGCACATGATCCCGGTGATCGAGGAGTTCGCTTCCACTGGCCGCATCTTCATGGTCCATTTCCGCAACATCCGAGGCGGCTATCTCGATTTCCAGGAGGTGTTTCCGGACGAGGGCGACGTCGACATGTTCGAGGCCGTGAAGGCCTATCGGCGCGGCGGCTACAACGGCCCGCTGTGCCCCGACCACGTGCCGGTGTCCGATCTCGACGACAACCGCGAGCGCTTCATGTCCTTCGCACTCGGCTACACGCGCGGCCTGCTGCACGCGGCTGGAGTCCAATAGCGCCATGGTCGATCTGAAGAAACTGCGCAGCCAGCGCTGGCTCGCGAACGACGACTTCCGCAGCTTCAACCACCAGAGCCGCATCATGCAGATGGGCTACGACCGCAAGGACTGGGAAGGCAAGCCGCTCATCGCGATCATCAACAACTGGTCGGATTACAACCCCTGCCACATGCACTTCAAGCAGCGCGTGGATGAGGTCAAGCGCGGTGTGCTGCAGGCCGGCGGTTTTCCGCTCGAAGTGCCCACCGTGTCGCTGGGCGAGAACCTGATCAAGCCCTCCGCGCTGCTCTACCGCAACATGCTCGCGATGGAGGTGGAAGAGATGATCCGCGCCTATCCGGTCGACGGCGTGGTGCTCATGGGCGGCTGCGACAAGACCACGCCCGCGATGCTGCTCGGCGCCACCAGCGCCGACCTGCCGGCGATCTTCCTGCCGGCCGGCCCGATGCTGCGCGGCCATTCGCGCGGCAAGACGCTGGGCTCGGGCTCGGACGCCTTCAAGTACTGGGACGACCGGCGCGCCGGCCTCGTCACCGAGGGCGAGTGGGAGTCGATCATCGGCGGCATCGCGCGCAGCCACGGCACCTGCATGACCATGGGCACCGCGAGCACCATGACCGCGATCGCCGAGGCGCTGGGCATGACGCTGCCGGGTGCTTCGTCCATTCCCGCGGTCGATGCGGGGCATCAGCGCATGGCGGCGAACGTGGGCCGCCGCATCGTCGAGATGGTCCATGAAGACCTGCGCCCGTCGGCCATCCAGAGCCGCAATGCCTTTCTCAACGCCATCACCGTCGCGATGGCGATGGGCTGCTCGACCAACGCGATCATCCACGTGATCGCGCAGGCGCGGCGCGCGGGCCAGGCCATCGGTCTCGACGACTTCGACCGCGCGAGCCGCGAGGTGCCGGTGATCGCCAACGTGCGGCCCAGCGGTACCAGCCAGTATCTGATGGAAGATTTCTACTACGCGGGCGGTCTGCCGGCGCTGATGAAGCGGCTCGAAGGCCGTTTGCACCTCGGCGAGAAGACCGTCAACGGCAAGACCGTGGGCGAGAACATCGAGGGCGCCCAGGTCTACAACGAGGACGTGATCCGCACACTGGCCAACCCGGTCTACGCCGAAGGTTCGCTCGCAGTGCTGCGCGGCAACCTCGCGCCTGACGGCGCCGTCATCAAGCCCAGCGCGATGAGCGAGAAGCTGCTGCGCCACAGCGGCCCGGCCGTGGTCTTCGACGACTATCCAAGCCTGAAGAAGATGCTCGACGACGAAGATGCCGACATCACCGCAGACCACGTGATCGTGCTGCGCAACGCCGGCCCCAAGGGCGGGCCCGGCATGCCCGAGTGGGGCATGGTGCCGGTGCCGGTCAAGCTCCTGAGGCTGGGGGTGCGCGACATGCTGCGCATCAGCGATGCGCGCATGAGCGGCACCAGCTACGGCGCTTGCGTGCTGCACGTGGCGCCCGAAGCCTACGTGGGCGGCAACCTGGCGCTGGTGCAGACCGGCGACATCATCACGCTCGACGTCCCGAATCGCAGCCTGCACATGGAAGTGAGTGACGAGGAACTCGCGCGCCGCCGCGCCGAATGGAAGCCGCCGTCGCCTCGCTTCGGCCGCGGCTACGGCTGGATGTTCAGCGCCCACATCCTGCAGGCCGACCAGGGCTGCGACTTGGATTTTCTGCAGACGCAGTTCGGAGAGACGGCGGGGGAGCCGGACATCTACTGATTCGGCTGCGCATCGTTCGCGAGCTCAGACCGTCTTGCGATAGACGACGAAGCCCGATTTCTCGGCGACCTTGTCGTAGAGCTTCATCGCTGTGGTGTTGGTCTCGTGGGTTTGCCAGTACACGCGCTGGACGCCCGTGGCGGCGGCGCGCCGGTAGACCTCCTCGATGAGCTTGCGGGCCACGCCCCGGCCCCTGGCGGCTTCGATGGTGAACAGGTCCGACAGATAGCAGTTCGGCACCAGCTGGGTGGTGCTGCGATGGAAGAGAAAGTGCGCCAGGCCGAGCAGCTCGCCGCCGCGCTCCGCCACCAGCGCGTGCATGGGCTCGCGGGCGTCCAGGAAACGCGACCAGGTCGTCCGCGTGATCTCGGCCGGCAGCGCAGTCTCGCCGTGCCGCCCGTAGAAGGTGTTGTAGCCATCCCAGAGCGGCTTCCAGGCATCGAAATCCTCGTCCACGACCGGGCGCACGAGGACGGCATCCGTCGTCAAAGCCATTTGCCGCCCTCCGGCATCTGGATCGTGGTGGCCGGGTCGCTGCCGCCGAAGAGCGAGCCGAAGGCGATGCTCAGGAGCGAAATGAAGATGCTCGCGAACAGGGCGGTCCAGAAGCCGGAGACCTTGAAGCCCTTCACCAGCGCCGCCACCAACAGGATGATCAGCGCATTGATCACCAGCAGGAAGAGGCCGAAGGTCAGCAGGGTCAGCGGCAGCGTGAGGATGATGAGCAGCGGCTTGACGATCGCATTGGCAAATCCGAGCAGCAGCGCGGAGACCACCAGCGCCGAGGTGCTGTCGAACTTGATGCCGCGGAAGATGTGGCTCGCGACCCAGAGCGAGACGGCCGTGATGGCCCAGTGGAGGAGAAAGGGCGCCAGGGTGTTGAGCATCTCGGGATCATATCGGCGCACGGCTCGCGGGCCGGTCCCACATGCCGGGACGGCGGGCGCGCCGCAGTGCCGGGCGGCCTTGCGGCAAGGACATGGATCAAGAGAATGAAAGCGCGTCCATTCACAGGACGGCGACGCCGCAAATTCTCAGGAGACAAACCCATGATCAGTCGCACCAAGCGATCCTTCCTCATCGCCGGCGCACTGGCCGCACTGGCTGCGCTGCCCCTCGCGGCCGGTGCGCAGGACGACTACCCGAACAAGCCCGTGCGCGTGCTCGTCCCATTTCCGGCCGGCGGCACCAGCGACATCATGGGCCGACTGATCGCCGAGGAACTCGGCAAGCAGCTCAAGCAGCCTTTCGTGGTCGACAACAAGGCAGGCGCCGGCGGCATGATCGGCGCGGCCGAAGTGGCGCGCGCCGCACCGGACGGCTACACGCTGCTGCTGTCGGGCATCGGCAGCAACGCGATCGTGCACGGTTTCACGCCCAAGCCGAGCTACGACTCGGCGCGCGACTTCATCCAGATCTCGCAGCTGGCCGCCGGGCCGAACGTGCTGGTGGTGCATCCGAGCTTTCCGGCCAAGACCTTCAAGGAGTTCGTGGGCTGGGTGAAGGCCAATCCGGGCAAGTTCAGCTACGGGCAGGTCAATTCGTCGTCGGGGCATCTCACGACCGAGTACCTGAAGCAGACCGCGGGGCTCGACATGGTCGGCATTCCCTACAAGGGCGGCGCGCCCGCGCTCAACGACGTGCTGGCCAACCAGATCCCCGGCATGTTCACCAACCAGGACGCGGTGCTGCCGCACGTCAAGGCCGGCAAGCTGCGCGCGCTGGTGGTCACCAGTGCCGAGCGCAACCCGCTCTACCCCGATGTGCCCACCGTCGCCGAGTCCGGCTATCCGGGCTTCACGGCCGTGTCGTGGACCGGCCTGTCGGCGCCCAAGGGCACGCCCAAAGCGGTGGTCGACAAGCTGGAGGCCGCGATGGTCGCAGCCTTCTCGCAGCCCGCCGTGCGCGCCAAGCTCGAAGCGAACGGCTTCGTGGTCGTGGCCTCGAAGTCGGGCGACTACAGCGAGTTCGTGAAGAAAGAAATCGATCGCTGGTCCAAAGTCATCCAGACGGCCGGAATCAAGGCCGATTGAACAACAGGAGCTTCAAGTGAGTGCAGAAAAAAGCGTTTCCTATGCCCGCCAGGCCGTCGGCGAGCGCACCGCCGCCGATGCGGCCGATCGCATCGACTGGGTCAAGCTGTCGCTGGTCTACCTGCCGCTGGCCGTGCCGGTCAGCGACGCCAAGGTGCTCACCGGCCGGCAGAAGCCGCTGAGCGAGATCGCCTTCATCTTTGCCGAGATCCGCACGCGCGACGGCCACGAGGGCATCGGCTTCGGCTATTCCAAGCGCGCGGGCGGCCCCGGCATGTATGCGCATGCGAAGGAGCTTGCGCCCAACCTGCTGGGCGAAGATCCGAACGACATCGCGAAGCTGTTCACGCAATTGCTGTGGGCCGGCGCCTCGATGGGCCGCAGCGGCCTGACCACGCAGGCCATCGCGCCCTTCGACATCGCGCTGTGGGACCTGAAGGCCAAGCGCGCCGGCCTGCCGCTGGCCAAGCTGCTTGGCGCGCACCGCGATTCGGTGCAGTGCTACAACACCTCGGGCGGCTACTTGCACACGCCGCTCGAACAGGTGCTCAAGAATGTCGAGATCTCGCGCGAGAGCGGCATCGGCGGCATCAAGATCAAGGTCGGCCAGCCCGATGTCGCGACCGACCTGAAGCGCGTAGCGGCCGTGCGCGAGCTGCTGGGCCCGGACTTCCACCTGATGGTCGACGCCAACCAGCAGTGGGACCGCACCACCGCCCAGCGCGTCGGCCGCCGGCTCGAGGAACACGACCTCACATGGATCGAGGAGCCGCTCGACGCCTACGACGTCGAAGGCCACGCCTCGCTCGCCGCCTCGCTCGACACGCCGATCGCCACCGGCGAGATGCTCACCAGCTTCGGCGAGCATGCGCAACTCATCATGGGCAACGCCAGCGATTTCGTCCAGCCCGACGCGCCGCGCGTGGGCGGCATCACGCCTTTCCTGCAGATCATGCAGCTCGCCGACTTCAAGGGCCGCAAGCTGGCGCCGCACTTCGCGATGGAGATCCACCTGCATCTGGCCGCGGCCTATCCCCAGGAGCCGTGGCTGGAACACTTCGAGTGGCTGGAGCCGATGTTCAACGAGCGCCTGCAGTTGCGCGACGGCCGCATGTGGGTGCCGGACCGCCCGGGCCTGGGCTTCAGCTTGAGCGAGCAGGCGCTTGCGTGGACCGCGGATGCGGTGGAGTTCGGCAAGCGGCCTTGAGCCCTACTCGCCGGCGTCGGCAGAGGGTGCCGGCCGCGAAAAAAGGCGCTTCACCCACGAATCCGAACGCGAGAGCCGCGCCTTGGCGGCAGCGGCTTCGCGCCCGTCGTAGTAGGCCTGGCGCTCGGCCTGCAGGACCGCCTCGAGGGCCGCGAGATTCGTCGGGTTGTATTCCCAGAGCCCCGCGACCACGAAGTGGCCCATGTGCTCGGCGTCGGGCTTGGGCGTGATCATGATGTGGCCGGCGCCCAGGCTTTGCAGGAACGCGGACCGCGCGCCGGCGAGCCGCATGCCGTCGCCGTAGCCTTCGACCTGCCGGCTCAATGAAAGGCTGATGGCCTGCACGGAGGTGAAGTTCGTGGCGACGAATGCCACCATCTCGACCAGCGCGAGCTTGCTGATCTCCAGCTTCTGCTGACTGACGAGGTTCGACGGCGTGAAATGCTCGATGTGCACTTCGGTGCCTTCGCGGTTCACGGGCACCGGGTCCAGGATCCCGATATGGGTCGAGCCGTCGTAAAGGTGCATGGGGGCGCCGAGTACGTAGGAACTCGAGTCGGGCCCCGTGATTCGCAGTTTCGCTGAACTCATGATTCCCCTGGGTGCCCCCGACTGTAGACCGGGGCGCCGATTTTTAGGTCCCATTTGTCGCCGATTTCGGCAATTTTGCGGGCAATCACCGATCTTGATCTGATCTAAAGCCGCCGTCCTCCGCCATCTGGCCAATGGCGCTGGCGTCCGATGTGTAGCTTCGTCTTACACGGCGAAAGGCTCGAAGCCCGCCAGGCCCAGCTTGTCTTCGATGCTCCGGGCCGCAGCCTGGAGATCGGCCAGGTGCGCGGCGACGATCTCCCGCTCGGTCGTGACCGACGGCAGCCAGGCGCAGCTGATGCACGCGACCACCGTGGCGTTGCGGCGCACCGGCACCGAGATGGCGCCGAAGCGGTCCGGCGAGTCGAGGCGCGTCGGCGTCGGATCGCGCATGGCGTAGCCCTGTTCGCGCGCATGCGCCACCATCCGCCGGATGCTGTCGGGCCGCCGCGCCACGCGATCGATCTCGTAGGGTGAGCGCGCCAGCGCGGCCAGGATCTCCTTGCGCTCGCCGTCGGGGCAGAAGGCGAGGTAGCAACGCCCCAGCGATGACAGCAGCATCGGCGGCCGGAAGCCCAGCACGCGGTAGTTGACGGCCAGTCCGTTGATGGGTCGATGCGCATCGAGGATCAGCATCGCGGTGCCGTCGCGCACGCCCAGGTCGGTCGGCCACGGCACGCGGCGCTGCAGCGTCGCGCGGGGTGGTGCCGCCAGCGCCGACAGCTGCGCGCGCCACTCGACCGCAGGCCCCGATTCGCCGGCCGCCGGCGTCGGCACGTAGCGGCCTTCCATCTCGTCGCGCTCGATCCACCCGCCCTGCTGCAGCGTCTTCAGGATGCGCAGCAGCGTGGCCTTGGGCAGCGAGGTCTGGCGGTGCAGTTCGGCCAGCGTCGCCGCCGACGAACGCTCGATCGCAAACAGCACGTCGAGCCCGCGGCGCAGCGCGTTGATCGACTTGACGCCCTGCGCGCCTTGGGATTTCCGGCTGCTGCTGGTGCCGTTCGGCATAGGGTGGTTCACCTGGTGAAACTATACCTTCTGGCCTTCGCCAGCGCTCCCTACAGTCGGCGCCACCCCATCGATCCGACCCCACGCAAGGAGAAGCGCATGAAGTTCACCCGTCGCCAGCCGCTGCTGTGTCTCGCCGCCGCCGGCCTCGCGGCACTGGCCGCCGGCAGCGCACCGGCGCAGACCTGGCCCAGCAAGCCCCTGACCATCGTCGTGGCCTACCCGGCCGGCGGCGACACCGACGCCATCGCGCGCGCCTATGCCGAGAAACTCTCTGCGCGCATCGGCCAGCCGGTGGTGATCGACAACCGCCCGGGCGCCAGCGGCATGATCGGCAACGCCTACGTGGCCAAGGCCGCGCCGGACGGCTACACGCTGCTCTTCACCCCCAGCACCTTCCCGATCGCGCAGCACGTGCTGAAGGCCGGTCCCGGCGTCGCGCACGATGTCGTCAACGACTTCACCCCCATCGTGAAGACCGGCAACATCCCCTTGCTGCTGGTGACCTCGCCCGACACCGGCATCAAGGATGCGAAGCAGCTCGTTGCCGACGCCAGGGCCGGCAAGGCGCTGAGCTACGGCACGCCCGGCGCCGGCTCGCCGATGCACATCGGCGGCGAGCTGCTCAACAAGGACGCCGGAATCCGCATTTCGCACGTGCCCTACAAGGGCGTCGCGCCGGCCGTCAACGACGCGCTCGGCGGCCACGTGAGCCTGAGCTGGATCACGCCCGGCGCCGTGGCCGGCCACATCGCAAGCGGCAAGCTGCTGCCGCTGGCCGTGGCCGAGCGCCAGCGCACGAAGCTGATGCCCAAGGTCCCGACGCTGATCGAGCTCGGCTACAAGGACGTCGATGTGAGCGCGTGGATGGGCCTGCTGGGCCCGAAGGGTTTGCCGCCGGACATCGTCCAGACCATCAACCGCCGCATGAACGAGATCCTGGCGATGCCCGACGTGCAGTCCCGCATGGCGGCGCTCGGCATCGAGCCCGTCGGCGGCGAGCCCGCGGTGCTCGCCAGGCAGATCGCCGACGACGACCGGCGCTTCGGTGCGCTGGTCAGGGAATTCGGCATCCGTGGCGACTGAGCCCGACCTTTTTTCGCGAACCCCGAGGAGACAGCATGCTGAGTGAAGAGAAGAACCGCGTCCTGACCGAGGTCGGCCCAGGCAAGCCGATGGGCGATTACCTGCGGCGCTACTGGCACCCGATCGCCGGCGCCAGCGAGTTCGACCGCGTGGCGGTCAAGCCGGTGCGCATCCTGGGCGAGGACCTGGTGCTCTACAAGGACCTGAGTGGAACCTACGGCCTGGTCGACCGCCATTGCCCGCACCGCAATGCCGACATGTCCTACGGCTTCGTCGAGCATTGCGGCCTGCGCTGCAGCTATCACGGCTGGCAGTACGACGCGAGCGGCCAGTGCGTCCACCAGCCCTTCGAGGAAATGGCCGACCCGAGCGCGCGGATGCGCAAGAACACGCAGATCAAGGCCTATCCGGTGCAGGAGAAGGCCGGCCTGTTGTGGGCCTACATGGGTCCGCAGCCCGCGCCGCTTCTGCCGGACTGGGAGCTGTTCAACTTCAAGAACGGCTTTGCCCAGGCGGTGTTCGCCGAGATCCCCTGCAACTGGTTCCAGTGCCAGGAGAACTCGATCGATCCGGTGCACTTCGAATGGACGCACAACAACTGGAGCACGCGCCTGGCCGGCGACGAAGGGCCTTACGTGCCCACGCACCTCAAGCTGGCGTTCGAGGAGTTCGAGCACGGCTTCGTCTACAAGCGGCTGCGCGGCGGCGAGGACGAGGACAACGTGATGTGGACCACCGGCCGCGTGACGCTGTGGCCCAACGGCTTCTACCTCGGCCACCACTTCGAGTGGCGCGTGCCGATCGACGACCACCACACCCTGAGCGTGCTGTGGGTCTTCAGCCGCGTGCCGAGCGAGCAGGAGCCCTACGTGCAGGAGCGCATCCCGTCCTGGCATGGCCCGATCAAGGACCCGGCTACCGGGCGCTGGATCACCAGCCACGTCGCCAATCAGGACTTCGTTGTCTGGGTCGGGCAGGGCACGGTGACCGACCGCACGCGCGAGAAGCTCGGCCAGAGCGACAAGGGCATCGTGATGATGCGCCGGCGCTTCTTCGAGGAGATCGAGGCCATGCAGGCCGACCCCTGGCACGAGCCCAAGGGCTTGATCCGCGACGCCGGCAGGAACCGCAACCTGCAGCTGCCTTCTGCCTGCCGCGACGAGATGCTGCATGGCCTGCCGCGTGCCGAACTCGCCGCCCATCCCCTGCTGGGGCCCTATCTGAAGGACTTTTTCGGCCAGGCCGGCCAGCCGGAGGACGTGCGCCGCGCCTACGAGGTGGCAATCGGCCAGCGGGTCGAGGGCGCGCGCTTCTTCAAGGTCCACGGCAGCGCGCCGGCACCGGCGCCGGCCGGGCATATGCGTCAAGTAATACCTGAGTCCGGCAGTCTGCTATCAAGCGAATAGCAGCTCACGGCCGCCGGATGCGGTCAATGAGGACTTTTGTTTACTTTAGGTAACAACTCGTTTCATTGACCCAACTGGTTTCTGGACGACCGTCAGATACAACTTGCGTCTTATCTGCGCAAGTGGAGTAATGCGCTTTCCATCGAGATTTATCTGCCGCTTTGGCCCCAAAAGGTCGAGGCAGGTCACTCGCTGGCCTCCATCACTTCAAGGACAAGTCATGCAACTCTCGGAGCTAGAGGAATATCAAGGTCACCTCGTTCAGCATCTGGAAGATTCCAGTCTGAACGTTAACTTCGGCGACGACCTTTCGGTGCTCCTCAAGACCTACGAGGCGGCCACGGGCACTGGTTACGTTCAGCTTCCTTTTGTTTTGGATGACCCGAAAGATGTCAATCCATACAACTTCTGGGTCTGCTTCGATGACGGCAATGCGCCCGTGGCGCTGACCGGCTTTCGGACCATGCAGAACACCGACGAGATCCGGCGCGTCGGGGAGGCCTACAGCCAGGGCGTGCTGTACCGTCAAAAGAAGAAGGAGGGTTGGCTGCCGCACAGCGGCCCCAAGCTCAAGCCGCACGCGCTCTACGGATACATCGGCGCCGGCTGGGTGCATCCCCGGTTCCGCGGCCACAACCTCGCGGGCTTCATCGCCCGCATCGCCCAGTCCGAAGCCCTCCTGCGCACCAGCGGGGCGCTGTCGATATCGACGGCCATGACGGCGGAGGCGCTGTTCCGCTCGGGCATGAACCTGCGGGCCAGCGGCTTGCACCACCTGCATGTCGAGCAGGTTCTCGACGGTTATCTCCAGATCGCCGACGTCGAGATGAAGCTCTATCTCTCGCACAGCACCGGCGCAGAACTGATGCAGTTCTACGAGCGCGAACTGGCGATGCTGCGCAACGACGAGATCATTCCCTGGCTCCATGGACACGACAAGTCCCACGCGTCGGCCGTGCTGTCCATCAAGGAAGAAAACGCGAACGAAGACCAGACGGTTCCGGCTAGCCTGCTGGCCTGAGCCGAAGAAGGCCTTCAGTCCGGCGCGAAGCGCAGCCTGAAGGCGGCACAGAATTCCGGCGTCCCGCTGATCGACAGCGTGACCGTGTGCCAGCCGATGTCCTGCATGTCTTGCAGGTCGTAGTCCCATTCGCCGCCGTCGCCGACCGGGCCTCGACGGTCCGGAAAGTTGGTGCTCGCCCACTCGAGCACCACGGCGATCTCGGCATGCACGGCCGCCACCTGCTGCGGGCCCGTGGAAGCCATCGCATCGAACACGCCGACATCCTCGGTGTCCTCGCTGTAATCGAAATCCAGGTAGCTCAGCGTCATGGCATGTCCAGCAGGTGGCGCAGCATGAGCTGCGCGTTCGACGGCAGCTCGTCGCGCCGGCGCACGCAGACCATCAGATTGCGCTCGGCCCAGCCGTCGGTGAGCGCGATGCGCGCGATCCGCATCGATTTCGCGCAGCGCACGGCCACCGTCCGCGGCACGATGCCGACGCCAACGCCCTGCTCGACCATGCGGCAGACCGCGTCGAGGTTGCGCACGCGCACGCGGTAGGCCAGCCGCCGGCCCAGGCGCTTCGCGCTGTGCGAGATGAGCTCCTGCAAGGGGCTGGCGCCGGTCAGGCCGACGAACTCGCGGCCCGCGACATCGCGCAGCGACGCGTGGCGCCGCTTCGCCAGCGGATCGCCGCGCGGCACGACCAGCATCAGGTGATCTTCCCTGAAGGGGAAACTTTCCAGGCCGGCCAGGTCCACCGCATCGGACACGATGCCGATGTCGCCGAGCTCGTTGCGCAGGGCTTCGACGGTGTCGTGGCTGGCACGCTCTTCCAGGTCGACCGAGATGCGCGGATGCAGCGCGAGGAAGCTGCTCAGCGCCTCGTGCAGGTGCTCGGTGATGGCCGACGTATTGCACAGCAGCCGCACATGGCCCTTGAGTCCGGCGCCGTACTCGCCGAGTTCGCTGTGCATCTGCTCCATCTGCAGCAGCACGGCGCGCGCGTGGTGCAGCAGCGTGCGGCCGGCCTCCGTCGGCTGCACGCCGCGCTTGTCGCGCACGAGGAGCGCCGCGCCGAGATCGGCCTCCATGCCGCGCACACGCTCGCTGGCCGAAGCGAGCGTCATGTGCGTGCGCTCGGCGCCGGCGGTGATCGTGCCTGCCTGGACGATGTTGAGAAACAGGCGCAGATCGGTGAGATCGAATCGCATGAGCGCCACCGTATCACGCAGCGCAGAAGCTCTAGCGCGCGCCTTGCGCCGCGACGATCATGTCCAGCTCCACCGCCGCATTCTTCGGCAAGGCATAGACCCCGACGGAGGTGCGCGAATGCACGCCGGCGTCGCCGAAGACGCGGTGCAGCAAGTCCGACGCTGCATCCGCCACTTCGCTTTGCTGGGTGAAATCGCCGGCGCTTTGCACATACACGGTGATGCGCAGGGTCTTCTCGACGGCGTCGAGCGAGCCGAGCGTCAGGCGCAGGATCGCCAGGGCGCGCAGCGTACAGATCTGCGCCGCGAGCCGCGCCCGGTCGAGCGAGACCTGCTCTCCGACGCGGCCGGTGACGACCACGGTGGTTCCCACGCGCGGCACCTGGCCGCTGATGTAGACCGTGCGGCCGTCCTGCACCGCGGACGCATAGTGGCCGCCGACGCGGATCTCGCCCTCGAAGCTGTGGCCCAGTTCGGCGGCGATGCGGTCGGCGATCTGGTCGCGAGTCGGTTCTTGCATAAGGCTGCTCCCATTCAACAGGGCTTCATCTTCCTACCCGGGCGGCACGCGCCGGTGCCCGACCTCGAAATCGTTGCGCCCGCTGCGGTCCACGCCCTTCAGCAGCCACAGCGGCCGCTCGGCGAAATTGACCGAGACGCCGGTCTTGCCGTCGGCCGGCCGCAGGTCGCGCTCGAACACCGAGGTCGCAGGCATGTAGCGCAGCGCAACGCCGGTGCGGCGTTTGTCGGAGGTGTTGGCCTTGGCGCCGTGGATCATGTAGACGTCGTGCAGCGACATCTGCCCCGGCTGCAGCTCGAGGTCGACCGCCTGCGCCTCGTCGAAGCTGCCGGCCGCCATGCGCTGGTTGAGCGTCAGGTCGTCGCGGTCTTCGTGCAGGTGCGGATGCAGCACGCTGCCCCGGTGCGAACGCGGGATCACGCGCAGGCAGCCGTTCTCGACCGTCGATTCCTCGAGCGCCACCCAGACCGTGCAGTTGGCCAGCGGACGGATCGGCCAGTAGTGGCCGTCCTGATGCCACGGCGTCTCGTAGCCCTCGGCGGCCGGCTTGCAGAAGACGTGGCAGCCCCAGAGCATCACGTCCTCGCCGATCACGCCGGAGACCAGCTCGACGATCTCCGGGTCCATCGCGAGTTCGAGGAACTGCCGGCTGCCTCGAACGCCCTCGCCGTTGTCGCCCTCGACATGGGCCGAGACCAGCTTCTCGGGCCGCACGCCGGGGTTGCGGCGGATCAGCTCGTCCAGCGCTTCGCGCATCTCGGCCGTGCGCGCCGCGGGCAAGCGGAACTGCGGGATCACCCAGCCTTCGGCCTTGTAGTGCGCAATTTCTTGAGCGGACAAACGGGCCATGTCTGCGGTCTCCAAAAAATTAATCCGGCGCGCCTGTCGAACGGCCATGGGCTGTTCCGTCATTGCTGTAACCCGGGCGTCCGGGCCACAACCATCGAAAGGGATTCTCCATGCCAGTCGTCATCGCTCCTGTTGTTTCCGCAGCTTACGCCGCCGTCCTGGGGCTGCTCGCGGCCATTCTGACCGTGCGCGTGATCATGAACCGCGTCAAGACCGGCATCCAGGCCGGCGACGGCGGCAACGCCCGCCTGGGACAGGCCATCCGGGCGCATGCGAACCTCTCCGAGCAGGTGCCGCTGGCCCTGCTGCTGATCGTGCTGGCGGAGGCCATCGGCACGCCCGCCGGCGTGATCCATGGGCTGGGCGGGGCGCTCATCGTCGCGCGCCTGGCCAGCGCATGGGGGCTGAGTCACTCGCTGGGCCCGACGACGCCGCGCCAGGCCGGCGCCGGTCTCACGGTGCTGGTGGTCGCGGCGGCCGCAGCGCTGATCCTGTACCGGCTGTTGGCTGCGCAATGAGGGTCGGGCGCCTTGATGCAACCGGCCGGGTATGGCACGCTGGCGCGAAGAGAGAGGAAAGGTCCACATGCCGACGAGAGTCGCGGCTGCGCTGTGTGCCGGGATCCTGTCGCTGTCCCTGGGCGGCTGCGCCAGCCTGCCGGGCGCCGTCGAGCGGCCGGTGTCGACCAGCCTCGCCGCCCCGGCCGACGCAGCGCTGCCCGCGCTCGCGCGCGAGCTGGCCATTCCACCCGGACAGTCCGCGGTGCGCCCGATCCCGATGCCGCACCACGCGCTCGCGGCACGGCTCGAACTGATCGCCCGCGCCCGGACCTCGCTCGACCTGCAGACCTACCTGATCGCCAACGACGCCACCGGCCGGCTGGTGCTGCGCGCGCTGCGCGATGCGTCCGAGCGCGGCGTGCGCGTGCGCGTGCTGGTCGACGATTTCTACACCGAGGATGTCAACGAGCTGCTGCTCGGACTGGCGGCCCACCCGGGCGTCGAAGTGCGGCTCTTCAATCCCTTCGCCTACGGCCGCGACACCTCGCTGGTGCGGTTGTGGCAGCTGCTCACCGACTTCGGCCGCCTCAACCACCGCATGCACAACAAGCTCTTCGTGGCCGACGGCGCCTTCGTCGTCGCCGGCGGACGCAACTTGGCCGACGACTATTTCCTGCGCAGCGCGCAATCCAACTTCATCGACTTCGACCTGCTGGCCGCAGGCACCCTGGTATCCGAACTCTCGCGCTCCTTCGATGCCTACTGGAACAGCGAGCGGGTCTACCCGCTGCAGGCGGTGGCCGGCCACCGGCTCGACGCGGCGCAACGCCGGGAGCGCTTCGAGCAACTGACCGCAGGCGATGCCAAGGCCTCGGTTCCCGGATTGGCCGAGATAGCGGCCGGCAACGCGCTGCGGCCGCGTCCGGAGCCGGGCGATGAAGGCCTGCTCGACTTTTTCATTGCCCCGGCGGGCGCCTACGCGGATGCGCCGGTCAAGGAGCGCAACGCCAGCTATGAGCCGGGCGCGGACACGGTCAGCGGCCGGCTGATCCGCCTGCTGGCCACCGAAGCCAAGTCCGAGGTGATCCTGGTGTCGCCGTACTTCGTGCCCGGGCGTGTCGGCATGGAGCACCTGCGGCAGCTGCGCGCGCGCGGCGTCGATGTGCGCATCTTCACCAATGCCACCGGCGCCAGCGACGAACCTCTCGTCGGCTTCGGCTACGAGCCCTACCGCCTCGAGATGCTGCGCCTCGGCGTGCGGGTGTTCGAAGTCACGTCGGGGCGCCTCAAGCGCGACGCCGGCCTGCGCAGCGTGCTCGGCAGTTCGACCGGCCGGCTGCACGCCAAGCTCGGCTTCATCGACCGGCAGATCCTGCTGGCCGGCTCCCTCAATCTGGACGCACGCTCGGCGCTGATCAACACCGAGCTCGGCCTGCTGGTGCGCAGCCCAGGGCTCGTGCAGCAATTGCTGGGGTTCTACAAGGTCGATACCAACGTGGGCGTCTACGAAGTCCGCCTCAAGCCCGATGGCCGCAGCCTCGAATGGGTGGGCCTCGATCCGGAAGGCGAGCCGGAACGGCTCGACGAAGAGCCGGAGTCGACCTGGCTGATGCGGCTCAAGCTGCGGCTGATGTTTCTGTTCGTGCCGGAGGACCAGCTGTAGCCGGCGCGTTCAAGGCTCGCGCCCGGTCCGCACCGGGTAGCCCGCCTCGCGCCAGGCCTTCATGCCGCCGTCCAGCGCGACCGCGTGCAGAAAGCCCATGTCGCGCAGGGTCGCGGCCGCCAGCGTCGAGATGTAGCCCAGCTCGCAGCAGCTGAGGATGCGCCGCGTGGGATCGGGCAGGTCCTGGTTGACGCGCAGCTCCAGCTGCCCGCGCGGCAGCAGGCGCGCGCCGGGCACGTGGCCGGCCTCGTAGGCCTCGCGCTCGCGCACGTCGAGCACGATGAGATCGTCCTCGCCGGCCTCGACGCGCAGCTTGAGTTCGGCCAGCGACATGAAGGGCACCGTGGCGCCAGCTTCGGCCAGCAGGCGCGCCACCGTCTTGCCGCCGCTCATGTTGGTGCGCAGCGCCTCGGTCACATGCGTGGGCATGGTGAGATTGAGGCTGTTCATCATCAGGACGAACTCGGCGCGCTCGCGCTTCTGCAGGCGCGGGTTGGAGGCCAACTCGTCGGCGATGGTCGAATGGCTGCGCCCCTTGTAGTCGTGCGCCGGACAGACCTTGAGCGCCGGGTCCAGGCGCAGCACGCGGTTGAACAGGCTGTCGTAGAGCGCCTCGGGGTCGCCGCTGGGCAGATCGGTGCGGCCGGTGGCGCCGATGAGCAGCGTGTCGCCGGTGAAGAGGCGGTCTTCCACCTGCAGGCACATCGAGTCGGCCGTGTGGCCCGGCGTGTGGAGGACCTGCAGCCTGAGCTTGCCGAGCACGACCATCTCGCCGTCGCCCAGCCGCATGTCGACGAAGGGCGCGGGGCTTGCGCGGTGCATCACCACCGGCACATTGAGCTGGCGCGCAAGCTCGCGCGTGGCCGAGAAGTGGTCGGCATGCGTGTGGGTATCGATCAGGTAGCGGATGCGCACGCCGTCGCGCGCGGCGAGCGCGATGTAGTGGTCGATCTGGCTCAGCTCCGGATCGATCAGCGCCGCGGCGCAGCTCTGGTCGCAGCCGACCAGATAGGACTGGCAGCCCCCGGTCGCGACCTGTTCGAAGACCATGCCTCGTCCGGTTCCAGACCGGTTCAGCCCGGCTGCTTGACCACGCGCAGGTAAGGCTTGGGCGACTTCCAGCCCTCGGGGAAGAGCTTCTTGGCATCGTCGTCCGTCACCGAGCCGGCGATGATCACGTCCTCGCCCTTCTTCCAGTTGACCGGCGTGGCGACCTTGTGCTTGGCGGTCAGCTGCATCGAGTCGAGCACGCGCAGGATCTCGTCGAAGTTGCGGCCGGTGGTCATCGGGTAGGTCAGCATCAGTTTGATCTTCTTGTCCGGCCCGATCACGAACACCGAGCGCACCGTCGCGTTGGTCGCCGCGGTGCGGCCTTCGGAGGTGCCGGGCTCCTCGGCCGGCAGCATGTTGTAGAGCTTGGCCACCGCGAGGTCGGTGTCGCCGATCATCGGGTACTTGGGCAGATAGCCTTGTGTTTCCTCGATGTCCTTGGCCCAGCGGTCGTGGGCATCCACCGGATCGATGCTCAGGCCGATCAGCTTGGCGTTGCGCTGGGTGAACTCGGGCTCGATCTTCGCCATGTAGCCCAGCTCGGTGGTGCACACCGGCGTGAAGTCCTTGGGATGCGAGAACAGGATGGCCCAGCTGTCGCCGATCCAGTCGTGGAACTTGATCGGGCCCTGGGTCGTCTGGGCAGTGAAGTCGGGGGCTGTATCGTTGATGCGCAGAGACATGATGGCTCCTTGAACGAGTTGACGACAAACGCCTTGGCCGGAATTGCGGCAAGATTCAAAGCATAGAACGGTGGCGCGTCGGATGCCAGTGTCAACGGGGTGAAATTGCGAGGCTTTGTCGCACTGCACCTCCCAAACCGTCGCGGTCGCTCGGCTGGCTCAGCTCTTTTTGGAGGTCTTCGCGAAGAAGGGGGTCGGCACCGGCTGCACCGTTTCGCTGGCGCACTTGGGGCAGCGCAAATGCACGGTCGCATGCTCGGCGACATGTTCGGCGTGCTCGAAAACCTCGCCGCACTTCTGGCAACGGTACTGGTAGGTAGGCATCGCGCGTCTCCATCCTTGGCCGGGACTCGGGATGCGATTCTCTTCCTTATTCGCTCCTCAAGTGATAGCCGCGACCCGCATAGTCGAAACCGACCAGCTCGTTGACCGGCGCGCTCTTGTCCGCCGGCGAAGCGTAGTAGGCGCGGATCTCCGCGATCTTGCCGCTCTCCGGATCGAAGTCGTACCACTCCGCGCCGCGCAGCGCGGTGCCGCTCTTGTTCTTCCAGTGGGTCCACTCGATCATGGCCTCGGGCTTGTCGTGGCTCACGATGATGCGTTCGATGGTCCACTGCGAGCCCAGCGTCTCGACGCACCACTGCCACTTCTTCGCGATGGTGTCGGCCGTGCGCCAGGGCACCTCGGGCAGGCCGGCGGGAAAGTAGTGCACCGCGTTCGGCGTGAAGCAGTCGACCAGCGCCTGGTGGTCGCCAGCGTTGCAGGCGTCGAAGTAGCGGCGGATGAGGGTTTCGTAATAGGCGGGGGTGAAGTCGGTCATGGCTGTCTCCGGCTGGGAACGAGAGGAGGGCGCCCGGCGGCGACCCATTCGCGGTGCTGCGCGCGTGTCGCCTCGCTCGGCGGGTACAGGCCCCACAGCGCCTCGCCGGCGTGCACGCGCAGCGCGAGGTAGGCCTCGATGTCGTCGCGCTGCTCGCACAGGTCGGCCATCTCCTCGGCCAGCTGCGCGGGGATCACGGTGATGTTGTCGCCGTCGCCGTGGATCACGTCGCCCGGGTACACGGCCACGCCCGCGCAGCCGATCGGCACCTGCAGGTCGGCCACGTGATGGAAGGCCAGCCGCGTGGTCGCGGTCACGCCGGTGCACCAGATCGGAAAATCCATCTCGCGCAGCTCGGCCCCGTCGCGAAAGCTGCCGTCGGTGACCACGCCGCGGGCGCCGCGCATCATCATCCGCGTGATGAGCATGTTGCCCATCGACGCGGCACGGCCATCCTTGTTGCTGTCGATCACGAGCACGTGGCCCGGCTCGAGCTGCTCGACGCCCACCCATTGCAGGTTGTCGGCGCTGGGCTCGGTCGTGAGGTTGCCGTAGACGTCGACATCCTCGCGCGCCGGAATGAAGCGCATCGTGTAGGCCCGGCCGGCGAAGGGCAGGATCTTGTTGTTGAGCGGCGTGAGCCCATGCAGCACCGGCTGCCTGAAGCCCTTGATGTAGAGCTGTGTGGTCAGCGATCCGCTGGTGGCGCGGGCCAGGCGGTCGAGCACCGCGTCGGACACATGAGGCGCGGGCGGGCGTTGCGGAATCGCGGCGGGCGGCAGGGGCGGGTGGGTCGTCATGGTTCGTCTCAACATGTGGAACCGCAGGGTGCGCAGGCACCTCGGCACGGTGGAACGACGATCGTAGTGAGCGGGCCCCGAAAATAGAATCCGCTGCACTCCCCGCGCAGGCACGATCGGCGGGCCAGTTCCAGCATCTGAGACAAACCATGGCGACATCCTCCGGCGAAGGCACGGGTGCCCTCGAAAAGGCGCTCGACGTGCTCGATGCGATCGGTGCCGCGCCCGAGGGCCTGGGCCAGAGCGAGCTGGCCGAGCGCCTCGCGCTGCCCCGCACCACCGTCTACAGATTGCTGGCGACGCTGGTCGCGCGCGGGCTGGTGCGGCGCGATCCGCTGCGCAAGGTCTACTGCCTTGGCTTTCGCTGCTTCGAGATGGCGCGCCAGGCCTATGCGATGCCCGACCTGGTGGCCGCCGCCGCGTTCGAACTGCGCGCGCTGCGCGACCTGACCGGGGAGACCACTTACCTGGCTGCGCTCGATGGCCGCGAGGTGATCTCGCTGGAGCGCTGCGACGGCGCCCACAGCCAGCGCTCGGCGGCGGCGCTGGGCGAGCGCAAGCCGGTGCACTGCACCAGCCAGGGCAAGGCGATTCTTTCCGCCATGCCCGATGCGGCGCGCGATGCCATCGTGCGCGAGGCGGTGCTCAAGCCGCTCACGCCATTGACCATCACGGACCGCCGCAGGCTGCAGGCCGAGCTGCGCATCACGCGCTCGCGCGGGTATGCGATCGACGACGAGGAGATCGTGCTCGGCGTTCGCTGCGTCGGCGCGCCGGTGGTCGACGCGGCGGGGCAGGTGCGCGGCGCGATCAGCGTGGCCGGCCCGGCCTACCGGCTCACGCGCGCGAGGCTCGAACTGCTGGGCCCCGAAGTGGCCGAGGCCGCGCGGCGTGTCGGCGCGCAGCTGCAGCCGCAGGGCGCGGAGGTCGCAGCGCAGACCGAGGCCTCGGTCTCGGCGCTGCCCGGACCGTGGGCCTTTCATGGCGCGCATCCCTTGTGGTCACGGGACGGCAAGCGCCTCTGGTGGGCTGACGTGCTCGCGCCCTCGGTGCGCGCATGGGACGGGGAACAGGACCGCGAGATCGCGAGCCTCGAGGCACCGGTCGTCGGCCTGCTGCGCCGCGGCGAAGCGCTGGTGGCGGTGCACGAGCACGGCGCCGTCGTGCTCGCGGCCGACGGAACGTCGACGCCCTTGCGCCCCTGGCTGGCCGGTGGCGTTCTCGCGGTGTGCAACGGCGACGCCGACGCCGTCTGGGCCGCGGTCTTGCTGCCCGAAGCGGGCGCCGCGATCGGCCTGGTGCGCGCGGACGGCGGCTTCGACGTCCAGTGGCGCATCGGCGAGCCGGTGCAGTGCCTGCGCTGGCGCGCGGAGGACCAGACGCTCTACGCCGCGGCGCAGGGCTCGGGTGCCATCCTGATGCTGCAGCCCGGCACGCCCGCCGTGCGCCGGCTCGCCTCGGTGCCCCGGGGCTCGGGCCAGCCGAGCGGCCTGGCTTTCGATGCGGCCGGCGGCATCTGGACCGCTTTGCGCGACGGCTGGTCGGTGGTGCGCTTCAGCGCCGATGGCCAGCTCGATCGGGTGGTCGGCCTGCCGGTGCCGTCCGCGACCGATCTCGCCTTCGGGCCCGACGGCCAGCAGCTCTACATCACGACCGCGCGCCACAGCGTGGCGCTCGACACGCTGGCGAGCGCGCCCCTGTCGGGGCGGTTGTTGACGCTGGGGGTCTAGGTCGACGCCTCTGCCACCAGCCAATCGCGAAAGGCGGTCAGTGCCGGTCGTGCGTCCGTGCCGGCCGGCGTGACCAGGAAGTAGCCCCGCTCCGCGCGCAGCGGCCGGTCGCAGGCCACGACGAGCTCGCCGCGCGCCAGCTCGGGCTCGATCAGCATGCGCGGCATCAGCGCCACGCCGAGGCCGTGCGCCGCGGCCACCGCGATCATCGAGAACAGCTCGTAGCGCGGCCCGCTGCGCGCGCGCGGCGCGGCGACTTTCTGGGCGTCGAACCACTGGTGCCAGCCATCGGGCCGGGTGCTCTGCTGCAGCAGTGGAAGCCGGGCCAGTGCGGCCGGCGACAGCTGCGCCCGCGAACCGAGCAGCGCAGGGCTGCACACCGGCACCACGTCCTCATGCAGCAGCAGCACCGATCGGGTCCCGGCCCAGTTCGCGGTCTGCGCGGGCGTGCCGGTGTAGAGCGCGGCATCGAAGGGCGTGTCGTTGAAGAGAAAAGGCCGGGTGCGCGTTTCGATGTGCACCGTGATGTCGGGATGCCGCGCCGCAAAGCCGGGCAGACGCGGAATCAGCCAGCGCGTGGCGAAGGTCGGCACCGCCGCGAGCTGCAGCGAGCCGCCCAGGCCCTGGCGCGCCATCGCATCGAGCGTGTCGCGCTCCATGGTGTCGAGCTGGCGCGAGATCTGGCGCGCGTAGTCGGCGCCGCCCGGCGTCAGGGCCACGCCGTGGCGCGTGCGGCGAAACAGCGCCATGCCCAGGAAGTCTTCCAGCGCCGTGATCTGGCGCGATACCGCGCTCTGCGTCAGTGCGAGCTCCTGCGCCGCGCGCGTGTAGCTCTCGTGGCGTGCGGCGGCCTCGAAGCAGATCAAGGCCTGGGTGGACGGAATTTTTCGACGCATGGTATGCGGGAGCTACATAGTTGAATGGGCTCGGTTGTCAATGGAATGGCTTGGCAGTATTGTGCTGTGAAGTGAGCAGAATGCATAACTGGGTGTGGAATCCTCGTTTGCGCTCGCCATGCCGCGCGCTTACGATCGCAGCCGAACCTCAAGCCCCTATACCGGAGACCGCACATGGCCCACGCCGCCTTTCACTGGGAAGATCCGCTCCTGCTCGACCAGCAGCTCACCGCCGACGAACGCATGGTGCGCGACGCCGCCAATGCTTATTGCCAGGAGCGCCTGGCACCGCGCGTGCTGGAAGGCTTCCGCAATGGCGAGACCGACCCGGGCATCTTTCGCGAAATGGGCGCGCTCGGCCTGCTGGGCCCGACGATCCCCGAGCAGTACGGTGGTCCCGGCCTCAATTACGTCTGCTACGGCCTGATCGCGCGCGAAGTCGAGCGCGTCGATTCGGGCTACCGCTCGATGGCCAGCGTGCAGAGCTCGCTGGTGATGGTGCCGATCAACGAATTCGGCACCGAAGCGCAGAAGCAGAAGTACCTGCCCAAGCTCGCCACCGGCGAATGGATCGGCTGCTTCGGCCTGACCGAACCCGACCACGGCTCCGACCCCGGCAGCATGGTCACGCGCGCCAAGAAGGTGGCCGGCGGCTACTCGCTCAGCGGCGCCAAGATGTGGATCAGCAACAGCCCGATCGCCGACGTGTTCGTGGTCTGGGCCAAGGAAGTGAGCGAGAGCGGCACGGTCGGCCCGATCCGCGGCTTCGTGCTCGAGAAGGGTGCCAAGGGCCTGAGCGCCCCGGCGATCCACGGCAAGGTCGGCCTGCGCGCCAGCATCACCGGCGAGATCGTGATGGACAACGTGTTCTGCCCCGAAGAGAACGCCTTTCCCGAAGTGCAGGGCCTGAAGGGCCCGTTCACCTGCCTCAACAGCGCGCGCTACGGCATCTCCTGGGGTGCGCTCGGCGCCGCCGAAGACTGCTGGCACCGCGCCCGCCAGTACACGCTGGACCGCAAGCAGTTCGGCCGCCCGCTCGCGGCCAACCAGCTGATCCAGAAGAAGCTGGCCGACATGCAGACCGAGATCACGCTGGGCCTGCAAGGCTGCCTGCGCCTGGGCCGCATGAAGGACGAGGGCACGGCCTCGGTCGAAGTCACCTCGCTGCTCAAGCGCAATTCCTGCGGCAAGGCGCTCGACATCGCACGCCTGGCGCGCGACATGATGGGCGGCAACGGCATCAGCGACGAGTTCGGCGTGGCGCGGCACCTGGTCAACCTCGAGGTGGTCAACACCTACGAAGGCACGCACGACATCCACGCGCTGATCCTGGGTCGCGCCCAAACCGGCATTGCAGCGTTCGCCAACTGACATGGCCGCCGCAGCGCTCGACGGTATCAAGGTCCTGGATCTCTCCCGTGTGCTCGCGGGCCCGTGGTGCACGCAGATCCTCGCCGACCTGGGTGCCGACGTCGTCAAGATCGAACGTCCCGGCGTCGGCGACGACACGCGCACCTGGGGGCCGCCCTTCCTGAAGGACGCGCAGGGCCGCGACACCGAACAGGCGACCTACTTCACCGCCTGCAATCGCAACAAGCGCTCGGTCACCATCGACATGGCGACGCCGGACGGCCAGGCGCTGCTGAAGAAGATGGCGGCGCAGAGCGACATCGTGGTGGAGAACTTCAAGACCGGCGGCCTCAAGCAGTACGGCCTCGACCACGAAAGCCTGCGCGCGGCCAACCCGCGGCTCATCTACTGCAGCGTGACCGGCTTCGGCCACGACGGCCCGCATGCCTCGCGCGCCGGCTACGACCTGATGATCCAGGCCACCAGCGGCATGATGAGCATCACCGGCCGGCCCGACGAGGTGCCCGGCGGCGGGCCGCTGCGCGTGGGCGTGGCGCTGACCGATTTGTTCACCGGCGTCTACGCGAGCAGCGCGATCCTGGCCGCGCTCGAGGTGCGGCACCGCACCGGCGAGGGCCAGCACATCGACATGGCGCTGCTCGACGTCGGCATGGCCATCCTCGCCAACCAGGCGAGCGCCTTTCTCAACACCGGCGTCGCACCGCAGCGCCAGGGCAACAGCCACCCGAGCCTCGCGCCCTACCAGGACTTCCACACGAAGGACGGCGCGATGCTGCTGGCCATCGGTAACAACGGCCAGTTCGCGCGCTTCTGCGAAGCCGCCGGACACGCCGACTGGGCCAGCGACCCGCGCTTTGCCACCAACACGCTGCGCGTGCGGCACCGCGAGGTGCTGATCCCGCAGATGGAGGCCGTCACGCGCACGCGCAGCACGGCCGAGTGGATCGCGCTGCTCGAGGACAAGGCGGTGCCCTGCGGACCCATCAACGACATCGCGCAGGCCTTCGAGGACGAGCAGGTCAAGGCGCGCGGGCTGGCGGTGTCGATGCCGCGTCACGCCAACGACGGCATCGCGAACATCGTCGGCGTCGCGAGTCCGCTGCGGCTGCAGGCTACGCCGCCGGTGCTGCGACACGCGCCGCCGGCCCTGGGGCAGCACACCGACGAAGTGCTGGCGGAGATGGGCGTCGACGAAAAGCAGCGCGCTGCGCTGCGCGCGGCAGGGGTGCTCTGAGCGGACGTGCGGAGATTGGGGCCGCTATTCGCCGCATGATTTGCGGAGAATAGGATGGCGTTTGCGGAGAATAGACCGCACAATCTCCGCATGAATAGCGGAGATTACGCAGACCCGGTCTATATCTGGCAGCAGCGGGCCTGGCCCCGCCTGAGCTACGACCTGTCGCGACTGGCCTCGCCGCTCGCGGCGGTCCACGGCGCCCAGGGCCACCTGCTCGGCCGCATGACGCACATGGGCCTGCCCCAGCGCGACGCGGCCACGCTGCGCGTGCTGACCGACGACGTTCTCAAGACCAGCGAGATCGAGGGCGAATTGCTCAATCCGGACACCGTGCGCTCGTCCATCGCGCGTCGGCTGGGTGTCGACATCTGCGCACTGGCGCCTGCAGACCGTCACGTCGACGGCGTGGTGGAAATGGTGCTCGACGCCGCGGGCGAGCACGCGCAGCCGCTGACGCGCGAACGTCTGTTCGGCTGGCATGCCGCACTCTTCCCCACCGGCTACAGCGGCCTCTCGTCGATCCGCACCGGCGGATGGCGCGACGACGCTGCGGGACCGATGCAGGTCGTGTCGGGCCCGGTCGGGCGGCGCAAGGTTCACTTCGAGGCGCCGCCCGCGCAACGCCTCGAAGCGGAAACGGCCAACTTTCTCGAATGGTTTGAGCTGTCGCACGGCGGCGATCCGCTCGTCCACGCGGGCCTGGCCCATCTATGGTTCGTCACGCTCCACCCATTCGATGACGGCAACGGCCGCATCGCGCGTGCCGTGGGCGACATGGCGCTGGCTCGGGCAGAAGGCTCGAAGCAGCGCTTCTACAGCCTCTCGGCCCAGATCCAGCGCGAGCGAAAGGACTACTACGAGATGCTGGAGCGGACGCAGAAAGGAACGATGGACGTCACACCGTGGCTGGAGTGGTTCCTCGGCTGCCTGCTGCGCGCAATCGAGGGTGCGGAGGCATCGCTGTCGGCTGTGCTGGGCAAGTCACGCTTCTGGCAGCGCTGGGCCGAGACGCCGCTGAACGAGCGGCAGATCAACCTCGTCAACCGCCTCCTCGACGGCTTCGAGGGCAAGCTGACAAGCAGCAAGTGGGCCTCGATCGCCAAGTGCTCGCCCGACACCGCGCTGCGCGACATCAACGAACTCATGGCGCTCGGCGTTCTGAAGAAATCCGATTCCGGCGGGCGGAGCACCAGCTACGAACTGAACCGCTTGTCCTAGCGCGGGAGACTCAAAGCGTCAAAGCGCGCGCCCGACGATCGCCAGCGCGAACACCGCCAGGCCGAGCGCCAGGTTGAGCGCGACCAGCTTGCGGATGGTGCCGAGATTCGCCGCGGCCACCGGCCAGTCGCGCGCCGCGACCGCGCGTCTCAAGCGAGGGTAGGGCGCGAAACGGACGTGCAGGAACAAGGCCATCATCCCCAGCCCGACGGCGAGCATCGCATGCACGCTCCAGTGAACGCGTGCAAAGCCGCCTGCGAGCATCACCATCCAGAGCCCGCTGGCGAGCAAGACGCCGACGGCGATCGACACCCCCACGAAAAAGCGCGACAGCGTGTCCGCCATGAAGGGCAGGCGCAGCGGCGGCTCGAGCGTCGCCACGGCGGCAGGGCGAACGGCGAAGTGCATCGCCGCCATGCCGCCGACCCAGAAGGCGGCGGCGAGCAGGTGCAGGAAAAGGAGGATCGCGGGAAGAAGAGGCATGGCGAAGCGTAGACCAGAACGCCCCGCGATGCCGCAGCCTCAATCCACCTTGATGCCGGCCGCCTTCACGACCTGCTGCGCCTTGGCGGTCTCGTCGACGATGAACTTGTCGAACTGGGCCGAGGGCATGGTGAAGGGCTCGGCGCCGAGCTTGTCGAGCCGCTCCTTGAGATCGGGCGCGGCCATGATCTTCGCGACCTCGGCCTGCAACCGGTCGACCACCGGCTTCGGCGTCTTCGCCGGCGCGAACAGGCCGACCCAGAACAGGTACTCCGATCCCGGCACGCCGGCCTCGACCGTGGTGGGCAATTGCGGCATCACGGCCGAGCGCTTGCCGGTGCCGACCGCCAGCGCCTTGAGCTTGCCGTCCTTGACCAGCGGCAGCGCCGAGACCATCGGCGCGAAGAACCAGTCGATGCGCCCGCCCATCACCTCGGTCATCGCCTCGGGCGTGCCGCGGAAGGGCACGTGCTGCGCCTGCAGGCCCGCGGCCAGACGGAACACCTCGGCATTCATGTGTGTGGCCGAACCGTTGCCGGCCGAGCCGTAGTTGAAGCCGCCGGGCTTGGCCTTGGCCTGCGCGACCAGGTCCTTCACGTCGGTGAAGCGCGTGGGCGACACCACCAGCATGTTGGGCAGGCTCGCCATCGGCGTGATGCCGGCGAAGTCCTTCAGCGTGTCGTAGGACAGGTTGGGATAGATGGAAGGATTGACCAGGTGCCCCGCCGAGTGGACCAGCAGCGTGTAGCCGTCGGCCGGTGCCTTGGCCACCTGCGCCGCGCCCAGCGTGCCGCCAGCGCCCGGCTTGTTGTCGATGATGACGCTCGTGCCTAACGCCGGGCCGAGCCGCTCGGCCACCAGCCGCGCCACGATGTCGGTGCCGCTGCCGGCGGTGAAGGGCACGATCAGCTTGACAGTCTGGCCGCGCGGCCAGTCGCCTTGCGCATGCGCGCCCGTGAGGGCACAGGCGGCCAGCGCCGCCGCGATCAGTTGGCGGCGGCCGGGCAGGAATGTCGTCATAGGTGGGTCTCCGTTGGAATCGTTGGAAAAAAAGAAGAGATCAGCCTGCAGGCGGCGCGTTCGCCATCACCAGCGCGACCAGCACGGGCCGGTTGCTGCGGTTGACGAGCTGCCGCTTCTCGCCAGGCGCGAAGCGGCAGGAGTCGTACGGACCCAGCACCTGTTCGTCGCGCTGGCCGTCGAGTTCGGCCACCGCGTGCAACTCGCCTTCGAGCACAAGGTAGAGCTTCTCGACCGGCGAGCCGTCGAGGCCGGTGTGGCCGCCCGGCAGGATCTGGCTCATGCCCATCCACATCTGCGACGAAGGCCCGGCCTCCTTGCCCTGGAGGCGCAGGCAGCGCATGTCGATGTGGTTGGGCGCCTCGTAGGGCTGCGCCTGGTCGAATCGTGTGACGTGCATGGCGGTTCCTCAGGGACGCAGCACGACGCGGTCGGTGCTGCCCGACAGCACCAGCCGGTAGGCTTCGGCTGCCTCGTCGAGCGCGTAGGCGCGCGCCACGGGGAAGGGCTTCAACGTGCCGCGCTCGAAGCCCTCGCGCATCGCGTCGAGCTGCGCGGTCGCTGCCACGCAGTCCAGCGCCAGCGAGTCGATGCCCACGAAGGTGTGCATGCCGCGGTAGAAGGCGAAGATGTCGAAGGGCACGGCGCGATCGTGCGTGGCGATGAAGATCTGCGCGGCGCCCTTGGCCATGGCCTTGTTCGCGGCCTCGAAGTAGGCGCTGCCGACCGTGTTGTAGACGATGTCGGCGCCGCGCCCGTTCGTGAGTTCGCGCACGCGCGCCGCGATGTCCTCGCTGCGCGCATCGACCACGTCGACCGGGCCGCTCGCAAAGCCTTCGAAAGGCCCGGCGCGCCGCTGCACCGCGATCACGCGCGCGCCGCCCTGTGCCGCAAGCTGCACCGCGGCCTGGCCGACCTTGCCGTTGGCACCGAGCACCAGCACCGTCTGGCCCGCCTGCGGCATGCCGCTGCGGCGGAAGCCTTCATAGGCCGTGACGAAGGGCACGCCGACGGCGCCGGCCTCGTCCATCGAAATGCTCTGCGGCCGCGCGCGCAGCGCTTCCACCGGCAACTGCAGGAAGCGCGCATGCGAGCCGTCGCGCGTGATCCCGATGTCGCCGCCCGAGCCGTAAACCTCGCGACCCACCCATTCGGTCGGGCCGGCAATCACCACGCCCGCGAAGTCGCGCCCCGGCGTGCGCGGCCACACGGCCTGCGGCATCAGGCCCAGGCTGGCCTTGACGTCGCTCGGGTTCACGGCGGCCGCGCCGACGCGCACGACCGCGAAACCGGGCTTGGCCGCCGGTTCGGACTGGTCCGCGAACTCGAGCTTGAGCGCGTCGAGGTCGGCGGCCTTCTGCTGCACGCGCACGGCGCGCGCAGGGGAGGCGTTGAGGACTGCATTCATCGCTCAGTGCCCTCCGAGGCCGAGCAGGCCGCGCGCTTCGCGCGCGCTCGCGACTTCGCCGCCGAGGCTCTGGATGATGTCGCGCGCCTTTTTCACCAGCTGCGCATTGCTCTCGGCGAGCACGCCCTTCTCGAGGTAGATGTTGTCTTCCATGCCGACGCGCACGTGGCCGCCCAGCAACCAGGCCTGCGCCACGATCGGGAACTCCATGCGGCCGATGCCGAAGGCGCTCCAGAACGCGCCGGGCGGCAGCATGCTGCGCGCATACATCACGGCCTCGGGCGTCGGCATGAAGCCGTACTTCACGCCCAGCACCAGGGTCCACATCGCGGGCCCTTCGAGCGTGCCGTCGGCGATCAGGTCCAGCGCCATGTGGATGTCGCCGGAGTCGAAGATCTCCAACTCGGGCTTGACGCCCGCGTCGCGGATCACCTTCGCCATGCGCCGCACGTTCTTCGGCGTGTTGATGACCACGTCAGGGCCCGAGTTCATGGTGTTGAGGTCGAGCGAGCAGACGTCCGGCTTGATGAGCGCGATGTGTTCGACGCGCTTTTCCGGCGGCAGCAGGCTGGTGCCGGGTGCGTAGACCTTCGGGTCGTCCTCGCTCGGAACGAAACGCCCGCCCGGTCCGGTCGTGAGGTTGACGATCACGTCGCGGTTCTGCTTGCGGATGCGGTCGACGACATCGCGGTACAGCTCGACCTGCATCGAGGGCTTGCCGCTTTCCGGGTCGCGCACATGGATGTGCACCTGGCCGGCGCCAGCCTCGGCCGCGGCCAGGCATTCGTCGGCGATCTGCGCGGGGGTGATCGGCAGGTGCGGCGTCTGCTCGGGCTTCACGAGGTTGCCGGTGACCGCGCAGGTGATCAAAGTCTTCGTGTTCACAGGTGCCTCCCGCCGTCGACCACGATGCGTGTCCCGGTCACGAAGCGCAGCGTGGTGGCCAGCGCTTCGACTGTGGCGGCGACGTCGTCGGGCCTGCCGATGCGCCCGAGCGGCGTGGTGCTCGCCATCTTGTTCTTGAAGTCTTCGCCGCGGCCCGGCACGAAGGACGATTCCACCGCGCCCGGCGACACCGAGACCACGCGCACCGCAGGCGCCAGCGCCTTGGCCAGCGCATCGCCGACGACGTCGAGGCCGGCCTTGGCCGCGACGTAGGCCAGGTTGCTGCCGACACCGGTGAAGCCGGCAATGGACGAGATGTTGACCACCAGGCCGTCGCCGCTCGCCTTGAGCATCGGCGCGAAGGCGCGGATGGTGGCGAAGACGCCGCGGAAGTTGGCGCGCATCAGATCGTCGATGAGCTCGTCGGTCAGCGCGTCGAGGTCGGCGGTGGCAATGGGCTGCGTGTGGCCGGCGCTGTTGACCAGGATGTCGCAGCGGCCATGGCTTTGCTTCACGTCGGCCGCCGCTTGCTGCAGGCTGGGCGTGTCGACGATGTCGGCGCGCAGCGCGGCATGGCGCTGGCCTTGCGCGGTGGGCAATGCCGCCGCGCGCTCGGCCGCGTCGTCGCCCCTGCGATGCAGCAGCACGCAACTCGCGCCGAGCGCTGCGAGACGCTGGGCCGTCGCATAGCCGATGGCGCCGAGGCCGCCGGTGATGACGGCCACCTTGCCGTCGAGTCTGGGTGTGGGATCGAAGCTCATGCGAATGCAGTCCGTGGAAGGTTCAGGGAATGGGAGGACGGGGAAACTTCATCTCCCCGGGTTCGAGCACGAAGTCGTACTGGAGCGTGGCCTGCTGACCGTCGTGCTGCGGCTCGAAGCGGCCGATCAGCCTGCGCGTGACGCCGAACACCGGATCGCTCTCGAGGTTCTCGTCGTCGTCGGCGAAGACCTGGCTGATCAGCACCTTGTGGCCCGGCTTGCTGACCATGAAGTGCAGGTGCGCCGGGCGGTTGGGATGGCGCTGCTGCGCGCGCAGCAGATCGCCGCAGGGTCCGTCGGTCGGCACCGGATAGCCGGCGGGGCGCACCGTGCGGAAGTGGTAGCGGCCCTCGGCATCGGTCTCGAAGCGGCCGCGCAGGTTCATCTCGTCCTGCGCCGGATCCTGGTTCTCGTACAGGCCCACCGGCGAGGCCTGCCAGGCATCGACGATGGCGCCGGCGACCGGCCGGCCTTGCGCGTCGCGCACCACGCCGCGCACGTCTAGCGGAACGCCCGGCGTGTTGGAGCGCGCGATCGACTCGCCGGCCCGGCACAGCGGCGCATTCGCGCGCCAGAAGGGGCCGAGCAGCGCCGACGGCGATTCGCCCTGCGGATCCTGGTTGTTGAGCAGCGCGACCAGCGTCGAGACGCCCAGCAGGTCGGCGGCCAGCACCACCTCGTTCTTCTTCTCGCCGGTGGCCTGGCCGATGCCGACGATGAACTCGAGCGCCTGCTCGAACTCCTCTTCGGTCAGGCGCACGTCCTGGACGAAGGCATGCAGGTGGCGGGTGAGCGCGGCCATCACGGTGCGCAGGCGCTCGTCGGGCGTGCGGGCCATCGCGGCGGTGGCGATCTGGAGCACGGAATCGGGGGTGGTCACGATGTTCATGGTGGGCGGGCCTTGTCTTTGCAAACGTTTGCATATTATGGCGATAAAGATAATTCATGCAAGACCAGGGTTTACGAGAGTCCCCTATGAGAACAGGGCGATACTCTGCACCTTCATGAAATCAATCGTTTGCACCCAATGAGTGTTTCGCCTGCTCCCCCGGTCACGATCCGCGATGTCGCGCAGGCTGCCGGCGTGCATGTCTCCACCGTCTCCCGCGCGCTCAATCCGGACAAGCGCGCACTGATCAGCGAAGAAGTGCTGCGCGTGGTGGAAGAGGCGGCGCAGCGTCTGGGCTACCGCCCCAACCGCGCGGCCTCGGCGCTGCGCACGGGCCGCACGCACACCATCGGCGTGCTGGTGCCGGACATCACCAACCCGGTGTTTCCGCCGATCCTGCAAGGCATCGAGGCGAGTGCGGCGGCGCGCGGCTATTTCGTGTTCGTGACCAACGTGATGGACCATGCGCTCGCGCGGCCCGTGGTGGAGCGCATGCTGGCGCAGCAGGTCGACGGCCTGGTGATGGCGATCGCCACGCGCGACGATCCGCTGGTCGACTATCTCAAGAAGGTCGGCATGCGCACGGTGCTGGTGAATCGCGCCGACGAAAGCGGGCGCCTGCCCGCGGTGGTCAGCGACGACCGGCTGGCCATGAAGCTCGCGGTCGGCCACCTGGTCTCGTTCGGGCATCGCCGCATCGCGCACCTGGCCGGGCCGCAGAACGTGCCCACCGGCCTCGCGCGGCGGCAGGGTGTGGAGCAGGCGCTGCGCGACCACGGGCTCGAACTGGCTTGCGCGGCCGAATGCGAGAGCTACAGCCGCGAGGCCGGCCGCAAGGCCATGCGGCAGCTGCTGGCGCAGAACGACCGGCCCGAGGCCGTGGTGTGCTGCAACGACCTGGTGGCGCTGGGCGCGTACGACCTGCTGCGCGAGCAGGGCATCCGCGTGCCGCAGGACATCTCGATCACCGGCCACAACGACATGCCGCTGGTCGACATGGTCGATCCGCCGCTGACCACCATCCGCCTGCCGCACCGCGAGCTCGGCTGGCGCGCGGCCGAGATGCTGTTCGACGAGATCGAAGGCAGGGCGCTGTCGGCCTCCACCGTCGTGCTGCGGCCCGAACTCGTGGTGCGCGCCTCGACGCGCGACTTGACTTTGCGCTAGACGGCTTCGCGGCGCGCGCCGGCGGCAGCGCTGTCCAGCAGCGCCGGCACTTCGCTGCGCCCGATGCCGAGGTCGAGCAGCTCGTGCTCGCTCATGCCCCGGAGCTGTAGTGCCTGGCGGCGCCGCGCCGATGCGCGCGCGAACCATGCGGCGAGGGTTTGCAGCGGGTCGATCGTCGGCAGTTGCATTTTCAGTTCCATGGCATTTCTCCGGTGTTGAAGCAGATGGTGCGCCGTCGCGTGCTATTGTGGAAGTTGAGATTTCTGAGGCCCCCAATCAGGATTCCTGATGCGACAGCTGAACCTGGACCAACTCCGCACCCTGGTGGCCATCGCCGACCTGGGCACCTTTTCCGCCGCCGCGCAGGCGCTGCACCTCGCGCAGCCGACCGTGAGCCTGCACATCAGCGAACTCGAATCGCGGCTCGGGGCGCCGCTGGTGGTGCGCGGCGCGCGACGTGTCTCGCCCACCGCTGCCGGCGCCGTGCTGGTGGAACGTGGAAGGCGCCTGTTGCGCGACGCCGACGACGCCATCGACGCGGTGCGGCGCCAGCACCAGGGGCTGGCCGGCCGGGTGCGCATCGGCTGCAGCACCACCAGCGTGGTGGTCGACCTGCTGCCGCCGGTATTCCATGCTCTGCTGGAGCGCTACCCCGACATCCTGCTCACGCCCAGCTTCCTGGGCTCGGACTATTCGGTCTCCGGCGTGCTGGCCGGGAGCCTGGACCTGGCCATCATCGCGCTGCCGCAGCCCGCGGTGCTGGGCTTGGCGCTGACACCCTGGCGCAAGCATTCGATGATGGCCTTCCTGCCGGCACGCTGGAAGGTGCCGAGCCGCGTCACGCCAGCTTGGCTGGCGCAGCAGTCGCTGATCATGAACGAGCCGGGCTCACGCATGTACGCATTGACGATGGAATGGTTCGCCCGCGCCGGCTTCGCGCCGCGCGCGCGCATCGAGCACAACTACGACGTCGCAATGCGCGGCCTGGTCGCCGCGGGCTACGGCGTGGCGCTGCTGCCGGCGCCTGACGGAGGGAAGGTCGCCGACGCCGGCGAGCATGTGCAGACGCGGCCGCTGAGCCCGAAGCTCACGCGCCACCTGGCGATTGCGTACCGCGCACAGGGCGGGCTGGATGGCGCCACGCAGCGGGTGCTCGAGACGCTGCTGGAGTTCGGCCGCGCCTGAGGTGTGGCTTAGGACGTGTCACCGTTCGCCCTGAGCTTGTCGAAGGGCTTCGACCCTTCGGCAAGCTCAGGACAGGTCAAGCTCAGCCCGAACGGATCTTCGGTCAGCGCGGCCTCTGAAACCCGCCCTCGATCCAGGCCGCCGCGCTGTCGGCGCTGAGTTTGAAGCCCGGCGCCACGCGCACTTCACCCAGCTGTGTGCCGAGTTCGTCGTGCGCACTGAGCACGGCATGCGGGTTGTCCTCGTCCGGCACGATCTGCAACGCAACGCGGATGCGCTCCGAGCCCGCACCGACGCTCACGCTCTTGTTGAGTTGCGCGTGCAGCTGCTGTTCGTGCCGCCGCAGCACTTCGGCGGCGGTCTTGACCAGCGTGTGGAAGGCCGGCGCATCGAGCGGCTTGGGGTTCTTCTTGTCGCGGCCCATGGTCCAGGGCCCGACCAGGGCCGGCTCGGGGTCGCCGTGGCGTGTCATCGAAACGGCCCAGCCGTCGTCGTCTTCGTTCTTGATCACGCGCGCCGTCCAGCGCTCGTCGCTCCAGAGGGTGGCTTCCTGAATCGGGGTGGTGCTTGGTTCTGTCATGCAAGAGGTCTAGAAAATGGAGAGGCCGGTGCGCGCCACGAAGAGCTGGAGCGCCTTCAGGCCGAGCAGCGAATTGCCGGTGGCATCGAGCGCGGGGGACCACACGCTGAGGGTGAGCTTGTCGGGCACCACGGCGACGATGCCGCCGCCGACGCCGCTCTTGCACGGCAGGCCGATCGAGAAGGCCACGTCGCCGGCGGCATCGTAAGTGCCGCAGGTCAGCATCAAGGCATTGATGCGGCGCGCGTGGCGCTCGGTCGTGATCTCGGGCTCGCCGTCGCTCGGGTGCGCGCCGTCGCGGCACAGGAAGCCGGCCGCGCGCGCGAGCTGCACGCAGCTCATGCGGATCGCGCACTGGTGAAAGTACATGTCGAGCACGGTCTCGACCTCGTTGTCGAGCTTGCCGAAGCTCTTCATGAAGTTCGCGAGTGCGTAGTTGCGGTAGCCCGTCGCGGCTTCGGAGGCTGCGACCTCGCCGTCGAAGGCGATGGCTTCGCCGCAGAGGCTGTGCAGAAGTTCGAGCACGTCGGCCTTGGCATCGCCCTCGCTCACGAGCCTGTCGGCCACCGCGATGGCGCCGGCATTGATGAAGGGATTGCGCGGCTTGCCCTGCTCGTTCTCGAGCTGCACCAGCGAGTTGAACGGATTGCCCGAGGGCTCGCGCCCGATGCGCTCCCACAGCGCGTCGCCCATGCGCCGCATCGCGAGCGTGAGCGTGAAGAGCTTGGAGATGCTCTGGATCGAGAAGGGCACGGCCGCGTCGCCGGCCGCGGCTTCCTGCCCCTGGCAGGTTCGCAGCGCAATGCCGAACTGCTGCGCCGGCACGCGCGCCAGCGCCGGGATGTAGCTGGCCACCGTGCCGCCGGCGCCCAGCAGCGGACGGATTTCGGCGTTGATGTCGTCGAGGATGGGTTGGAAGTTCATGGTGTTGCGCTCGCCCTCCGGTTCACCAGCACGATCCCCAGCGCCACGCCCGCGAGCGCCAGCACCAGTTGCAAGGTCAGCGGCTCCTTGAGCAGCACCACGCCGAACACCAGCGCGAACAGCGGCGTGAGGAAGGTGAACGAGGAAATGCGCGTGGCCGGGTAGTGCCGGAGCATCCACATCCAGGCCAGGTAGCTCGCGAAGGCGCCGATCGCGGTCTGCAGGAAGATCGAGAACCAGGCGTAGGCGGAGTACGAAAAGCCCCAGCGCTCGCCGAGCATCAGCGACAGCAGCGGCGAGACCGCCGCGGTGACCGCGATTTGATAGAACAGCGTCTTCTCGGCGCTGGCGGTCGCGAGCCGGGTGGTGCGGATCGCCAGCGTCGTCAGCCCCCACAGCACGCCGGCCGCAAGCGCCAGCGCATCGCCGTGCAACTGACCCGAGGTGCTGTGGCCGAAGCTCTCGCTGAAGGCCAGCACCACGCCGGCGAAGGCGATCGCGAGCCCGGTCCATTGCATGCCGCGCAGCCGTTCGGCCGGTACGAAACGCGGCAGCAGCAGCGCCACCACGAAGGGCGAGGTGTAGAGGAACACGGTGAGCCGCGAGGCGGTGGTGTGCTGCAGCCCGATGTAGATGCAGATGAACTCGCCGGCGAACAGCAAACCCGCGAGCAGGCCGCCGGCGAACGTGCCGTCGCGTTCGAACAGCGGCACGCGTCGCCACAGGCACCACAGCCACAGCAGCACGACCGCACCCGCCATGCGGATCGACGCCTGCCACAGCGGCGGCACTTCGGTGACGGTGGTCTTGATCAGGATCTGTTGCAGTCCCCAGAAAGCGCAGCAGGCGAGCAGCAGGGTAGTGGCACGGGTGTCGAGATGGTTCTTTCTTTCGATCATTCTTTTCTTTGTCTGGCTTGTCTCTGTTCAAGGCGCGACGGTCGGGTACGGGGGCTTGCCGCGCGTGCCGATCATGAGGTCGTCGACCACGAGCTCCACGTCGGGCACGGCACGGGCCGCCTTCTGCAGCCGCTGCGCCAGCGCGCGCGACGGCACGCAGCCCTGCAGATAGACCCAGCGGCGCTGCACCACGGCCCAGACGCTCGCGCGCTCCACGCCCGGCACGGCACCGAGCGCGGCCTGCACCTTGGGCGCCAAGGCCTTGTCGTAGCGGTAGGCGTTGCTGTCGCTGCAACGGCCTTCGAGCCAGCAGCTGGTGCCGCGCTCCAGACGCGCATGCATCTGGGTGCGTCGCTCTTCGGCGGTGTAAAGCGGGCCTTCGGGAACCGGGCAGGCGCGCAGGGCCGACGACACCTGGAAGAACGGGTCATCGAACCAGTTCTTCTTTTCGGGGGCGGCGACGGCCGCCGTGCAGACCATGGCGAGCAGTGCCACCGGTACGTTGCGACGCAGGCGGAAGGGCATCCGTCGATCGTAGCCCGACCGCGTGGATCGTTCAGGACACCCGGTGCTGCTGCTGCTCGCGATGCAGGTCGGCCACGGGGTGCACGCGCTGGATCGGCGCGCGTCGGATGTCGCGGCGCGCGATCTCGCGCACCTCCTGCATCAGCGCGCGCGCATCCCAACCGGTGGGCCAGCCTTTCCACAAGCGCAGCGCGCCCTGCACGAACACCGCCTCGATCTGGTCGCGGTTCGCGAAGCGCACCAGCTCCCACGTGAGGTCCCAGCTCGGCGCGAATTCCGGCACGTCCATGTCGAGCAGCAGGAAATCCGCAGCCAGTCCTTCGGCGATGCGGCCGGTGACGGCGCCCAGGCCCGCGGCCTCGGCGCCAAGGTGCGTGGCGTGATCGAGCCAGAGCCAGCCGCCGCCGCAGGAGGAGTCGCCGTTTGCCAGGCCGTGCGTGAGCCGCTGCGTGGCCTCGGCCGCGTCCATCAGCCGGAAGCCGTCGGCGCGCGTGCCGTCGGTGCCCAGGCCGAAGGGCACGCCCAGCATGGCGAGCAGGCCGGCGTCGAGCACCGCATTGCCCTTCCATTGGCTGGCCACGGGGTTGTAGGCGACGGCGGCGCCGCTGTCGCGCAGCAGGCCCAGCTCGCGCGGCGTCAGCAGCGTTGCATGCGCGAGCAGCGCCGATGCATTGAGCGCGCCGCAGGCGTGCAGCAGCTCGAGCGGGCGCAGGCCGCGCGCGACGAGCGAGCGTTCGACCGCCGCCAGGTGCTCGTTCACGTGGGTCTGGAAGCGACGGCCGCTTTCCTGCGTGAGCGCGGCCACGTCGTGCAGCATGCGATCGGTCGCGGCCTCGGGGATCGAGATCGCCAGCGAAGGGTGCACCAGCGCGTCGTGTTCGAACCGGGCCAGGAACGTCGCGGCCGCATCGAGAATGCGCCGGGTGCCGGCCTCGTTGCCTTCCAGGCCCGCGTCGTTGCAGATCATCCCCAGCACACAGCGGATGCCGGCGTCGCGCGCCGCGCCGGCGACCGCATCCAGCCCGGCCTCGGAGCGCGTGCCGGCATCGACCACCGTCGTGAAGCCGCCGCGCAGCGATTCGAGCGCCGAGAGCTTGGCGGCGAGGTAGGCGGCGTCGGCGTCGAGCGTCGATTCCATCGGCACCCAGATGCGGCGGAAGATCTCCGAGGGTTCGCCGAAGGCCAGCGCCTTGCCGAAGGATTGGGTCAGGTGGGTGTGGGTGTCGATCAGGCCCGGCATCAGCAAGCGCTGCGGCAACGCAACGGGCGCCAGCGCCGGGTGCGCCGCGCTCACTTCGGCCAGCGGACCGACCCGCGCGAAGCGGCCGTCGCGCACCAGCACGGCCATGTCCTCGCGAGGTCCGTCGGGCAGCATCAGCCATTGAGGCGCCAGGAGCAGGTCCTGTCGGGTGTCGAAGTGTTCGGGAGACAGCATGGGTCGCTCCAATGAGATTCAGATGAGCAGCAGCCAGGCGAACCAGGCGCCGACGGTCAGCAGCAACCACGAAACGAAGCGCTGCAGCTGCCGCGGATCGAGGCCGGCGGCCGCGCGCTGCCCCGCGATCGAACCCGCGAGCATCAGCAGGCCGCAGAGCGCCGCCAGCCGAAGGTCGAGCCGCCCTTCGATCGCATGCACCGTGCTGCTCGCCAGCGCCACGGGCAGCTGGATCGCCTGTGCGGCAACCACCGCGAAGACGACCGGCTGGCGCAGCAGCATCAAAAGCGGCAGCACCAGCACCGGCCCACCCGTTCCAGTGAGCGCCGAGCCGAGCCCGACGAGCGCGCCCAGCGCGAGCAGCGCGGGGGTGCCGAGCGGCTCCGCGGGCGCAGGCGCAACGGCAGCCGCCGAACGCATCAGTCCGCGCCAGCCCGAGAACAGCACCAGCACCGTCACGCCGGCCATCAGCGCACCGGCCGGCAGCCAGCGCACCGTCAGCGCGCCGGCGGCCGCACCCCCGAGTGCGCCGGCCAGCAGCGGCAGGCAGCGCGCCGCGAGCGCGCGCTGGCGGCGCAGCGGACCGAGCGCGACCAGCGCCGGCAGCGCGAAGCCCAGCGAAGCTGCGGCGATCGCCTGCGGCAGCGGCACCGCGCCGAGCTTGGTCAGCACCGGCACCAGCAGCACGCCACCGATGCCGCTGGCGCCGATCAGCCCGCCGGCCAACAGCACGGCCGGCAGCACGATCCAGGCGCTCGTCATCGTCATCAGCATGGGGCGGGCCTCATCGTTACTCGGCCTTGATGCCTGCGGCCTGCACCACGCCGGCGATGGCCTTGCGCTCCTTCGCCAGGTACTCGGCGAAGGCGGGGCCGGCAATCAGCTGCGGCTTGACCGCGATCTCGCCGAGCTTGCGCGCGATCTCCGGATCCTTGAGCGTGGCATCGAGCGCGCTCACCCAGGCCGCGGTCACGGCCGCGGGCGTGCCCGCCGGTGCGAGCACGCCGAGCCACGAATCCATCTCCAGCCCCTTGAGCTCCGGCGTTTCGCCCAGCGCCGGGATCGCCGGCGCGCTGGCCGAGCGGGCCAGCGAGGTCACGCCGAAAGCCTTGACCTTGCCGTCCTTGATGAAGGGCTGCGCCAGCGACAGCGGCAGCACCGCGAGGTCGACCTGGCCGCCGGCGACGTCGGTCAATACCTGCGGGCCCGACTTGTAGGGCACATGCACGAGATCGATGCCGGCGCGCTGCTTGAACATCTCGGCCGTGATATGCAGCGACGTGCCGACGCCGTCGGTGCCGAAGTTGAGCTTGCCGGGCTGCGCCTTCGCGAGCTGGATGAGCTCGGCCGTCGTGCGTGCGGGCAGCGCGGCCTTGCCGATCAGCACGAAGGGCGAGGTGCCCACCGTCGCGACGGGGATGAAGTCCTTGAAGGTGTCGTAGCGCACGGCCGAGGGCGCCACCAGCGGCGCGACGTTGAGCGGGCTGGCCACGGCGAACAGCAGCGTGTAGCCGTCGGCCGGCGCGCGCGCGACCTTCTGCGTGCCGATGGTGCCGGCCGCACCGGCCACGTTCTCGATCACCACCGGCTGCTTGAGCAGCTCGCCGAGCTTGGCGGTCAGCAGGCGGGCCGTGGCGTCGACGCCGCCGCCGGCCGAGAACGGCACAATCAGCGAGATCGGCTTGGCAGGGTAGCCCTGGGCCTGGGCGGTCCCGAAGCAGGCGCCGAGCGCCAGTGCGGCGGCGGCGGAACGAAAGAAGGCGCGGGTTGCAAACATGGTCGTTTCCTCGGTCGGTGAATGAACGGAAAGAAAAGCACCCTGACGGTGCGATATCCTACTTGTTATGACAAGTTATAACAAGCTTGCAAACTGCATGCCAATGCCGGCCATAGGGTGAAGAATGTCTGAGCTTCCGCAATCGCTGCATGCGCAGCTGCGCGACGCGCTGCGCGCGCGCATCCTCGACGGGCGCCTCGCGCCGGGCGCCAAGCTGCCCTCCGAAGCCGAGCTGACGGATGAGCACGGCGTCAGCCGGATCACCGTGCGGCAGGCGCTGGGCGCGCTGCAGGCCGAGGGGCTGATCGTCAAGCTGCACGGAAAAGGTGCTTTCGTGTCCCATTCGAAGGCGTCACAGAGCCTGAACCGCCTTCAGGGGCTGAACGAGGCGCTGGCCCTGGAGGCGCACGCGGTCAGCAGCAAGCGGCTTGCGTGGCGCGAAGTGAAGGCGCCGGCCGCGGTGGCGCGCCAGCTCCAGCTCGCGGCCGGAGAGACGGTGTACCACCTGCAGACGCTGCGCTATCTCGACCGCGAGCCGTTGTCGGTCAACACCTCCTACCTGCCGCGCTTTCTCGGCGAACGGCTGGCGCGCGTGGACTTCTCGCAGCGCGACCTGATCGAGGTTTTCGAGCACGAAGGCGGCCTGGAGATCGGCGAGGCGCAGCTCGAGATCGGCGCCGGGCTCGCGCGGCCGCAGGAAGCGAAGCTGCTGCAGCTCGTGCCCGGCTCGCCGGTGCTGCAGGTCGAGCGGGTGGTGCACGCGGCCGGCGGCGGGCCGGTGCATGTCGAGACCGCGATCTATCGCGCTGACACCTTCCGCTACAAGCTCAGCCTCAGGCGCTGAAGGTGATCTCCGCTAGAGAGGGTGTTCGGTGTAGAAGCGCCCGCCGTGGAAGAGGAGCGGCGAGGCGCCCGGGCTGTGCGTGCAGCGCTCGACCTCGCCGACGAAGATCACGTGGTCGCCTTCGTCGTAGCGGCTGCGGTTGAAGCATTCGAAGCTCGCGGCCGCGCCCACTAGCACCGGCGCACCGCCCAGTCCTTCGCTGAACACCACGTCGGCCCAGCGATCGACGTCCTTGGTCGCGAAGCGCTCGGCCAGCTCCTTCTGGTTCGAGGCCAGGATGTTGACCGCGTAGTGCGAGCCGGTGCTGAGCGCGGCCATCGAGGCCGCGCCGCGCGCCAGGCTCCAGAGCACCAGCGGCGGATCGAGGGACACCGAATTGAAGGAGTTGGCCGTGAGCCCCACCAGGCTGCCGTCGGCGGCGAGTGCCGTGACGATCGTCACGCCGGTCGCGAACATGCCGAGGGCCTCGCGGAACTCGTCGGACGTGAAGGAGGGCGGTTGCGCCTGCGCGGAAGCTGTCACGGAGAAGCAGGGGAGTGAAGGCCTATTCTGGCCTATCCGAAGAACCAGTACCCGACGCCGATCGCGCCGACCACGCCCGCCAGCTCGGCCAGCAGCGCACACCCCACCGCATGCCGCGCGCGCTGGATGCCGACCGCGCCGAAGTACACGGCCAGCACATAGAAGGTGGTTTCGGTGCTGCCCTGGATGGTGGCCGCGACGAGGGCGGGGAAGCTGTCGACGCCCTGGCTCTGCATGGTTTCGATCAGCATCGCGCGCGCCGCGCTGCCGGAGAAAGGCTTGACCAGCGCGGTCGGCAGCGCATCGACGAAGCGCGCGTCCCAGCCGGTCAGCCCCACCGCCCAGCGAATGCCGCCGAGCACCATGTCGAGCGCGCCCGAAGCCCGCAGCACGCCGACCGCGCACAGCATCGCCACCAGGTAGGGCAGCAGGTTCTTCGCGACGTCGAAGCCTTCCTTCGCCCCTTCGATGAAGCATTCGTAGACCTTCACGCGCCGGATCGCTCCGGCCAGCAGGAAGCCGACGATCAGCCCGAAGAGCGTGAGGTTGCCGAGCAGCGAGGACAGCGAAGCCAGCGCCGCGGCCGAGAGCGTCGCCAGGAGCGCCATGAAGCCGCCGAGCAGCAGCGCGCCGGGCAGCAGGTAGGCGAGCACCACCGGATCCCACAGTTTCAGCCGCTGCATGAAGGCCACCGAGAGCAGCCCGACCAGCGTGGAACCACTGGTCGCGATCAGGATCGGCAGGAACACCAGCGTCGGATCGGCCGCGCCCTGCTGCGCGCGGTACATGAAGATGGTGACGGGCAACAGCGTCAGCGACGAGGCGTTGAGCACCAGGAACAGGATCTGCGCATTGCTCGCCGTGGTCGCGCTCGGATTGAGTGTCTGCAATTCGCGCATCGCCTTCAGCCCGATCGGCGTGGCCGCGTTGTCCAGGCCCAGCGCATTGGCCGCGAAGTTCATCGTGATGAGGCCCAGCGCCGGATGGCCCGCGGGCACCTCGGGCATGAGCCGGCGGAACAGCGGGCCGAGCATGCGCGCGAGCCAGGCCACCAGCCCGGCCGCTTCGGCGATGCGCAGGAATCCCAGCCACAGCGTGAGCGTGCCGAACAGCAGCACCATCACCTCGACCGAAAGCCTGGCCATCGCGAACAGGCTCTCGACCAGCGCGGCGAACACCGTGGCGTCGCCGCCGATAAGCCAGCGCGAGAGCGCAGCCAGCGCTGCCGTCAGGAAGAAACCGAGCCACAGGCCGTTGAGCACGCGTATCCCTTGTTGAATGCGCGCCGATCATAGGGGCCGTCGCCGCGTTACATTGCGGCGCATGTCGAAGCTCGCCAAATTCGGAATCATGCTGATGTTCTTCGCGGCCGTGCTGCTCGCCGGCTGCGCGACGCTGCCCGCGCCGGTGCCGGGTGCGCCGACGCACGCGATCACCGATGTCGCAGACACGCACCTGGCGCGGCTCGCCGCAAACGCTGCACCGGCCGGGCAGGCCGGCCTCTCGGGTTTCCGCCTGCTCCCGGAAGCGGCCTTCGCCTTCGATGCGCGCATCTCGCTGGTGCGCCGTGCCGAGCAGTCGCTCGATGTGCAGTACTACCTGATCGACAAGGCGGATGTCGGCCTGCTGTTCCTGCGCGAGCTGCGCGATGCCGCCGCGCGCGGCGTGCGCGTTCGGCTCCTGATCGACGACCTCTACACCGCCGGCGAAGACGAGCTGCTCAGCGCCTTGGCCGCCCACCCGAACGTCGAGGTGCGGCTGTTCAACCCGTTTCCTTCGCGCGGTGGGTCGCCGGCCACGCGCCTTCTGTTCTCGCTGCATGAATTCGGCCGCATCAACCACCGCATGCACAACAAGCAGCTGGTGGCCGACAACAGCTTCGCGGTCTCGGGCGGCCGCAATATCGCGAGCGAATACTTCATGCGCGGCACGTCCGCGAACTTCATCGACGTGGACCTGCTGTCCTGCGGGCCGATCGTGCGCGAGATGTCCGACGCCTTCGACCGCTACTGGAACAGCGAGCAGGTACGGCCGATCGGCAATGTGGTGCCGCGCGCGATGCCGCCGGAGCTCGGCCGGCGCCGCTTCGACGAACTGGCGAGCGATGCCGCCCCCGATGTGCCCCTGCGCCCGCGCGACGTGCTGGCGCACAGCGCCGTCGGGCAGCAGCTCGAGACGGGCGCGCTCGAGCTCTACTGGGCCAGCGCCCACCTGTTCGTCGACGACCCGGCCAAGATCACGCGCGCGAGCAGCGAAGCCTACCGCGGCAGCGCGACCGAAGGCACCCTCAGCGTGGTGAATTCGGCACGCGAGGGGGTGATGATCGTTTCGCCGTATTTCATTCCCGGTCCGCGCGGCATGGCGATGATGAAGACGGCGGTGGCACGGGGCGGACGCATCGAGGTCGTCACCAACTCGCTGGGCGCCACCGACGAGCCGCTGGTCTATGCGGGCTATGCGCGCTACCGCGCCGAGATGCTCAGGATCGGCGTGACCATTCGCGAGATCGCACCGGTGCTGAGCGGAAAGTCCGGCCGCTTCGGCGATTTCGGCAAGTCGATCAGCCGGCTGCACGCGAAACTGGCGGTGATCGACGACGACCGCCTCTTCATCGGCTCCATGAATCTCGACCCCCGCTCGTCGTCGGTGAACACCGAGACGGGCCTGGTCGTCAACAGCAAAGAACTGGTCGCCGACTTCACGAAACTCCTGTCGGGCGCGCGGGTCAACCTGTCCTACAGGCTGCGGCTCGCACCCGACGGCCAACAGGTGCAGTGGCTCGAGTACGACGACGCCGGCAACGACATCGTCCACGATGACGAGCCGGGCGGCTATTACTGGCTGCGCTTCCAGAACTGGCTGCTGTCGCCGCTGGTCGGCGAGCATCTGCTATGACCGTCGCCATGCAGCTCCATCGCCGAGACTTCCACCGCGCCGCCCTGTGGCTTGCGCTCGCCGGCTGGGCTGCACCGCTGGCCGCCTGCGCGCAGGCGGCACCGCGCTGGCGCTCCAACCCTTTCGCCCTCGGCGTCGCGAGCGGCCAGCCGCGGCCGGACAGCGTCGTGCTCTGGACCCGGCTGGTGCCGGATGCCGAAGACGAGTCGGCCCGCAATGCACTGCCGGCCTGTACCGTGCGCTACGAGATCTTCGGCGACGCCGCGCTGCAGCGTCCGGTGATGCGAGGCGAGATCGTGACCGACGCCTCGCGCGCCTTCAGCGTGCATGTTCTTGCGCAGGGCCTGGCGCCGCAGCGTGACTACTGGTATCGCTTCAGCTGCGGCGATGCGCAAAGCCCGGTGGGCCGGACGCGGACTGCGCCCGCGCCCGATGCCGACGTGCGGCGCCTGCGCTTCGCGCTCGCCTCCTGCCAGAACTACGAACACGGCTTCTATGCCGCGCACCGCGAAATCGCCGGGCGCGATCTGGACTTCGTGCTCTTCGTCGGCGACTACATCTACGAGGGCAGCAGCCCGAACCCGGAGATGCGCCGGCACGGCGCGCCCATCCCGCACACGCTGGAGGCCTACCGCGCGCGTCATGCGCTCTACAAGCGCGATGCGGACTTGCAGGCGGCGCATGCCGCGCATCCATGGATCCTGACCTGGGACGACCACGAGGTGGTCAACGATTACGCCGACGACCGCGACCCGGCCTATACCGAGCCCGCGCTTTTCCTGCGCCGCCGCGCCGCGGCCTACCGCGCGTACTTCGAGCACATGCCGCTCGCGCTGCCGCCGCTGGGCGCGGCGATGCGCATCCACGACCGCTACGCGTGGGGCGGGCTGGCCGAGCTCTGGACGCTCGACTGCCGCCAGTACCGCAGCCACCACGCCTGCGCCGAACCCGCGCACGACGCGGGCCGCGTGCTCGTCGGCTGCGCCGATCTCGCCGATCCGGCGCGCACCATGCTCGGGGCGGAGCAGTCGCAGTGGCTGGCGCAGGGCCTGGCCGGCTCGCAGCGGCAATGGAAGCTGCTGGGCCAATCGACGCAGATGAGCCCGACCGGCCACGATACGCCGGAGGGCCGCCAGACCTGGACCGACGGCTGGGACGGCTATCCCGAAGCGCGGCGGCAGCTGTTGCAGGGCGTGCGCGACGCCGGCGTGAACAACGTGGTCGCGCTGGGCGGCGACGTGCACCGGCATGTGGCGGCGGGTCTGCGCATCGCGCCCAACGATCCTGACTCGCCGATGGTGGCCAGCGAATTCGTAGGCGGCTCGATCAGCTCGCGCGGCGCAGGCCAGGGCGCGATGGCGCGCCTCATGCGCGACAACCCGGATGTGGCGCATGCGCGCGGCGACGAGCGCGGCCATGCGCTGATCGAGGTCACCCCCGAGGCGATGCAATGCGAGTTTCGCGCCACCGCATTCCCGGTGGCCGCCGATGCGGCTTTCCACACCCAGGCGCGCTTCGCGGTCGAGGCGGGCCGGGCCGGTGTGCGGCGGGCTTAGACTGTAAAGTCTCTATTTGGTCGAGTCGACCACATTTCGACGAGACCGGATAAACTTCCGCAATGAACATCATCGCCGCCCCCAAGCCCTCCTTCAAACAGCAGATGCTCGTGGCGCGCGAAGAAGCCATCGTGCAGACCGTCAACCGGCTGCTTGCGGAGAAGGGCTTCGAGTCGATGACGGTCGATGAAGTCGCAGCCGCGGTCGGTATCGCGAAAGCTAGTCTTTACAAACATTTTCCGAGCAAGGAGGATCTGGCCGCCGCTGCGATGGTGCGGGTCATGCACAAGACCCGGGATTTTCTGGCCGCAGTGCCCGCGGATCTCGCGCCGATCGACAAGCTTCGATCCGTGGTCCGCTGGACCATGGAAGTCCAGCTCGCAGGCGAAATGCCGTCGCTGCCGCATCAGAATTCCACGCTGCGCGCCGCGCTCACGAACAACCGGGCGTATCTGGACGGCCTGGTGTCGGTCAGCGACACGCTCGGGAGCTGGATCGAGGCGGCCCAGGCCGACGGCAGCCTGAGTAGCAAGCTGCCGGCGATCGCCGTGCTCTACACCCTCTTTGCCCGCGCTTGCGACCCGGTGCTCCAGTTTCTCAAGGCGGGCGGGCAGCACAGCGACCCGCAGATCGTCGAAATGGTGCTTTCGACCTGCTTCGACGGCTTGGCGGCGCGCTGAATCAGCCCGCGCGCCGCGGCACCTCGATCAGCAGATCGGGCTTGAAGCCCTCCTGCTCGCCCTTGCCCACGTAGCCCAGCGGATTCGCGACCACGCGGCATCCGCCCTTCAAGTAGTCGAAATGGCAGTGCAGATGCCCATGCAGCCACAGTTGCGCCAGAGGCAGCAGCTCGTCGAGCGAATTGCAGAAGCCGGCCGTGCCGGGGGTCAGGCCGTAGCGCGGATCGGCGCTCGCCAGCGTCGGTGCGAAGTGCGTGATCGCCACGGTGGTGCCTTCGAAAGGCTGAGCGAGAGCGTTGCGCAGCCAAGTCTGGCACGTCAGTGAGTGCTCTCTCAGCGCGTCCGCGAGGAAGACCTCGCCGGCGCGCATCGTGGCGGCCTTGTGCAAATAGAAGTTGGCGGCCCGCATCGCTTTGCCGCGCTTCTTGAGCACGTCGGCCATGCCGTCGGTCGGCTCGACCAGGGCGTCGAAGTCGGCCCACAGCGTGGTGCCGATGAAGCGCACACCGTCGATGACGCGGGTTTCGCGCTCCAGCCATTGGATGTCCAGCGCGTCGCAGGTTTCGCGCAGGCGCGCATGAACCGCGTCGAAGTCGGCATTGTCGTATTCGTGATTGCCCGGCACATAGAGCACCGGGGTCGGCCAGCCGTGGCGCGGCGAAAAACGCGTCAAGCCAAAATCGGGTTCGATGAGGCTTGATCCGGGCTGATAGGAGCCGATGTCGCCTGCCAGGATCAAAAGGTCGGCCCCTGCGACCGGCACGGCCCTGAAATGGGGATGCACCTCCAGGTGCAGATCCGAGAGCAACTGGAGCTTCATGGTGATCAGTCTAGGCGAATATCCCCATGCGCAACGTGCATGACGTCGACCTGGAAATATTGGGGAAAACCCTTAATCTAGGTTCTGTCATCACACCAACGCCGGCTTTGGGCCGCGCACCATCATGTTCAGCCTTGTTGCCCAAGTGGCACGTTTCTTCCGTTTCAACACCGTCGAGGTTCCGTCGAGCCCGGCCGCCGCGCTGATGGAAAGCGCCGACATCCGCGCCGGCGTCGACGCCCATCACGCGCAGGAACTGCGCATCGCTGCCAGCGCCTGGCTAAGCGTCGTCCGCTGAGCCGGCGAACGCCGCGGCGGCGGAGCGCAGCAGCGCCTGTCGCAACCATTCGTGCGCATGGGCGTGCTGCGCCCGGCGGTGCCAGATCGCATCCACATGCACCAGCGGCTGCTGGAAGGGCAGTTCGCGCAGGAGCAACTGCTCGTCGATGCCCGTGACCTTGACGAAATGGCGGGGCAGCACTGTCAGCAGGTCCGAATTGGCGACCACGCGCCCGGCGGTGAAGAACTGGTTGACCGTGACGACGATGCGGCGCTCGCGCCCCAGCGCGCCCAAGGTCTGGTCGATGAAGCCGTAGGGCCGCCCCGAAAAACTCACCAGCAGGTGGCGCGCGGCGCAGAAGTCGTCCAGCGTCAGCGTCGCGTCGGCCAGCGGATGGCCGCGGCGCATCACGCAAACGTACTCGCCGATATACAGCCGTTGCGTTTCGAAGGGTACCGCAGCCTCGGGCTGGCCGCGCGCCGCAAGGTTGGCGATCACAGCGGGGAAGTAGCCGATCGCCATGTCCACTTCTTCGTTCTCCAGCATGCGGCGGGGATCGCGCGTGGTCAGCGGCAGCACGCGCAGCGAGATGGCGGGCGCTTCTTTTTCCACGATCTGCACCAGGCCGGGAATGAGTTCGGCCGCCGTGGCGTCGGCCATGGCGAGCAGGAAGGTGGTGTCGGCGATGCCCGCATCGAACTCCCCCGGTGCCAGCGTGTGCTGCAACTGCCGCAGCGCGTCGCGCACGGTCGGCCACAGCGCCAGCGCACGCGCAGTGGGTTCCACGCCGGCGCCGGAGCGGCGCACCAGTTCGTCACCCAGCGTTTCGCGCAGCCGGCGCAGCGCGTTGCTCACGGCCGGCTGGGTGATCGACAGGTTGCGCGCCGCGCGCGTGAGGTTGCGCTCCGCCATCACCTCGTCGAAGACGCGGAGCAAGTTCAGGTCGAGCGTGCGAAAGTTGACGTCCATCAGCGCTGTGAATGATAAACATCATCAGGATAAAGTGGAAAAACATTAGGGAAACCCCTAATATCACTCCATCGGGCTCCGGCCTTTCGTCCTTTTGGAGGGACCTCATCATGACCAGCTTCGTTCACGTAGATCAACCGGCCACTCACCCGGGCGTCGCCCGCGCAGAGGCCGTCATCGAACACATTCGCGCCGCACGCAAGAGCTTCGACGGCGCCCGGGGCCTCGCAGCCCTGTTGCTGGCTGCCATCGCCGCGTCCCTGCTTGTGGTCGCAGACAAGCTCATGTCGACCTGGAACGAAGGCGGCCTGCTCGTCGCCTGGCTCGTTCTGTGGGGCGTGGCTTTCGCCGCGATCGCGTTTTTCGCCGGTACGGCGCGCGCGCTCGCGATCCGTGCGGTGTCTTCGATGCGCGCCGGGGCCCGTCGTCGTGCCGCAGAACGTGCCGATGCGCAGTTCCTGGCTTATGCCAAGCACGACCCGCGCATCCTGCACGAACTGCAAGCGATCAGCTCGCGCCGGGAAGCCGACATCGTCGAAGCGCCCGTGACCGCGAAGCAACTCCCGGTCGCAGCGCGCTCGGCCGATGCCGCGACGCCGTCGCTTTACCAGGCACTTCGCCGTGTGAACCTCGGCCAGTACTACTGATCGATCGCTGCACCAAGAAAAAAGCCGCCCTCGGGCGGCTTTTTCTTTGGCACCTGCAGCTCAGGCGGCGAGGCGCTGCTCGATCGAGGCCTTGGTCGCCGGCAATTCCTTCGGCAGGTGATGCGCCAGCTCCTGGAACAGTTCGGCGTGCAGCTTCAGCTCGGCCTGCCAGGCAGCCTTGTCGATGTGCGTGACGGTGTCGAACTGCTCGGCGCTGAAGTCCAGGCCGGTCCAGTTGAGATCTTCGTAGCGCGGGCTGACGCCGAACACGTGTTCGATGCCCTCGCCCTTGCGCTCGATGCGGTCGATCATCCACTTCAGCACGCGCATGTTCTCGCCGTAGCCGGGCCAGACGAACTTGCCGTCCTCGCCCTTGCGGAACCAGTTGGTCGTGTAGATCCGCGGCAGCCGCGCGCCCAGGCCTTCGAGCTTCTTGCCGAGGTCGAGCCAGTGCTGGAAGTAGTCGCTCATGTTGTAGCCGGCGAAGGGCAGCATCGCGAACGGATCGCGCCGCACCACGCCCTGCTTGCCGCCGGCGGCGGCGGTGGTTTCCGAGCCCATCGTCGCGGCCATGTAGACGCCTTCGACCCAGTTGCGGGCCTCGGTCACCAGCGGCACGGTGGTCGAGCGGCGGCCGCCGAAGATGAAGGCGTCGATCGCGACGCCCTTCGGATCGTCCCAGGCGTCGTCGAGCGCCGGGTTGTTGATGGCGGCCACGGTGAAACGCGCATTCGGGTGCGCGGCCTTGGCACCGGTTTCCTTGGCGATGGCGGGCGTCCAGTCCTTGCCCTGCCAGTCGATGGCGTGCGCCGGGGCGTCGCTCATGCCTTCCCACCAGACGTCGCCGTCATCGGTCAGCGCCACGTTGGTGAAGATCACGTCGCGGTCGAGGCTGGCCATGCAGTTCGGGTTGGTCTGCGTGTTGGTGCCGGGGGCGACGCCGAAGTAGCCGGCCTCGGGGTTGATCGCCTGCAGCTTGCCGTCGGCGCCGGGCTTGATCCAGGCGATGTCGTCGCCGATGGTCGTGACCTTCCAGCCTTCGAAGCCGGCCGGCGGGATCAGCATCGCGAAGTTGGTCTTGCCGCAGGCGCTGGGGAAGGCGGCCGCCACGTGGTATTTCTTGCCTTCGGGGTTGGTCACGCCGAGGATCAGCATGTGCTCTGCGAGCCAGCCTTCGTCGCGGCCCATGTTCGAGGCGATGCGCAGCGCGAAGCATTTCTTGCCGAGCAGCGCATTGCCGCCGTAGCCCGAGCCGTAGCTCCAGATCTCGCGCGTCTCGGGATAGTGGACGATGTACTTGGTCTTGTTGCAGGGCCAGGACACGTCCTTCTGGCCGGGCTCGAGCGGCGCGCCAACGGTGTGCACGCAAGGCACGAACTCGCCCTCGGCGCCCAGCACGTCATACACGGCCTTGCCCATGCGCGTCATGATCTTCATGTTGACCGCCACGTACGGGCTGTCGGACAGCTCGATGCCGATGTGCGCGATCGGCGAACCGAGCGGGCCCATGCTGAAGGGCACCACGTACATCGTGCGGCCCTTCATGCAGCCGTCGAACAGGGGCTGCAGCGTGGCGCGCATCTCCGCGGGCGCCATCCAGTTGTTGGTGGGGCCTGCGTCTTCCTTGTTTTCTGAACAGATGAAAGTGCGGTCTTCGACGCGGGCGACGTCGCTCGGATCGGAGCTTGCGAGGAAGGAGTTGGGGCGCTTGGCCGGGTTGAGCTTCTTGAAGGTGCCGGCGTCGACCATCAGTTGGCAAAGCCGGTCGTATTCTTCGGTGCTGCCGTCGCACCAGTGGATGGCTTCGGGCTTGCACAGCGCGGCCATCTCGGCCACCCAGGCGACGAGCTTCGCGTTCTTGACGTAAGAGGGCGCCTGTACGGCGAGGCCCTTCAGCGGTGCGTTCATAAAGTCTCCTAAGTTGAAAAATCGTCTTTCCGAACGGGGCTCGGCGCCTGGCGCCGGCGAGGTCCGTTGGGAAAAACGTTTCCCGTCTCGGGAGGGGGGATGGAAGCCCAATGGGTCTCACATCCTCCATGGCGGCGGGACACGCCGTGTCCGCCGCAACCGCACCGGAACGTCAGGCCATGTAGACAGCGATGGATGCCAGAAGCAGCATCAGGACCCCGCCGGCGAGCGGCAGCACCAGGGGCATGAGATGGACGATCGACTCGACCGCGTCTTTTTCGACGGCGGCAGCGTGACCGGGTTCTACAGGCGTGGGATTGGACATTGGTATTCCTAAAGTTCGCAAAACTGAAGCCATTTTACCGATGGAGCCGTGTGCAGCGGTCTAAGGGCTTGCCAGAACCTGTCAGCGCTGTTCGGCCGCTTCGAAGCCGGCATTGCGCAGCGCATCGAGCACGGCCGACAGGTGTTCGCGGCCGCGGGTCTGCAGGACCAGCTCGATGTCCACGTTCTGCGCCGCCAGCATGGTGAAGGCGCGCTGGTGGTGCACCTCATCGACGTTGGCGCCCGCTTCCGCCACAGTGGCCGTGATTTCGGCCAACGAGCCCGGCACATCGCGGGCGCTGACGCGCACGCGCGCGAGCCGGCCGGCACGGACCATGCCGCGTTCAATGATCGCCGCCAGCAGCAGGGGATCGATGTTGCCGCCCGAAAGAACCAGCCCGACCCGCTTGCCCTTGAAACGCTCGGGATGCCGGATCAGTGCGGCGAGCCCGGCGGCGCCGGCGCCCTCGACCAGCGTTTTCTCGATCTCCAGCAGCATCAGCACCGCCTGTTCGATGTCGCCTTCGTCGACCAGCAGCAGATCGTCGACCAGGCGGGTGACGATTTCGCTCGTCAGCACGCCGGGCGTGCCCACGGCGATGCCTTCGGCGATGGTGCTCTTGCCCTGCGGATGGTGCGTGCCCTGGACCGCATTGACCATCGCCGGGAAGCGCGTGGTCTGTACACCGATGACCTCGATGTCCGGCTTGCGCGCGCGCGCCGCCAGCGCCATGCCGGCGATCAACCCGCCGCCACCGACCGCCACCACCAGTGTGTCGAGCCCCGGCACCGCATCGAGCATTTCGAGCGCCACCGTGCCCTGGCCCGCGATGATGGCCTCGTCGTCGTAGGGATGGACGAAGGCCAGGCCTTCACGCTGGGCGAGTTCCAGCGCATGGGCGCGCGCCGCGTCCAGCGAGTCGCCGTGCAGCACCACCTCGGCGCCGAAGCCGCGCGTCCGCTCGATCTTCACGCCCGGCGTGAAGCGCGGCATCACGATCAGGGCCCGCAGGCCCAGCCGCTGCGCGTGGTAGGCCACGCCCTGGGCGTGGTTGCCGGCCGACATCGCGATCACGCCGCGCGTGCCGCCTTCGGACAGGTCGACCAGCTTGTTGTACGCCCCCCGTTCCTTGAACGACGCCGTGAACTGCAAATTCTCGAACTTGAGGAAGACCTGCGCCCCCACGATCTCCGAAAGCGTGCGAGATTCGACGCAGGGCGTGTCCAGCACTTGCCCGCGCAGGCGCGCGGCGGCGCGTTCGATGTCTTGGAGTCCTAGCATGGGCGGCATTGTGGACGGAATCGCAACATCAGGGTTTTTACCGTTCCCGAGTCTTCCCGTAGCCAAAAGTCTGCGCTATGGTCGCGATCAGATTCTGTGTTCCTAGCTGGAGGTTGCTCGATGGTCAAGCGTTCCGGTGTCGATGTCGTAGCCGCGGCTTCCCGCGGCCATGCATTGCCATCGCCCGGACTCAAGGAAGCGCCGGTGCTCGAACTGATGTGTTCGCACTTCGTGCTGACGCTGGCGGCCAAGCAGGGCCCGCGCTTCAACGTGCGCCGCGACCTCAACGGCCTGCTGTCGCTGACCGGCCGGCACCTGGTCTGGCCGCTGGCCGTGCTGCAGCGGCTGCGCGAGTTCCTGGGGCGCCGCTGCGCGGGAAACGAGATCTGGAAGGGCGTCGAGAACTTCGACGGGCGCACGCTGCTCGAGCGCCACGGCGTTTGGCGCGGCCCTTACGAAGAGGGCACGCTGTTCTTCTATCTCGACGAATACGCCAAGGACCAGCCGAAGGACCTGCTCTCGGTGCTCTCGGTCACGCGCGACTGGCTGACGCACGCGCTGCGCAAGCAGTCGACCCTGGTCGAGAAGAACATCGACGCGCTCGCCGGGCTGCTCCAGCTCAACAAGGCCGAGCGTGCGCTGCTGCTCTACGGCACGCTGGCACGCTACCAGCGCGACCTTCGATCGCTGCTGGTCGAATTCAAGGTCAACAACGCACCCGAGGCCTATGCCGCGATCGCCGAGGTGGCCGGCGTCAACGCGAGCGAGGTCGGCGAGGCGCTGCGCGCGGGCTCGCGGCTGGAGCGCATCGGCCTGGTCGAGAACCTGATCTCCGAGCACAACATCACCGACCTGGCCGACCTGATGAAGGTCAGCGAGAAGCTGCCGCCGGTGCTGATGCGCGAGTACCGCGACCACAACGAGCTGATGGCGGTGTTCACGCGGCCCTCCGCCAAGAGTGCGCTGTCGGTGCACGACTTCTCCTTCGCCCGCGAAGATGCGCAGATGCTCATCACCTTGCTGTGCGCGGCCGTGGCGCGCAAGGAGCCGGGGGTGAACGTGCTGCTCTACGGCCCGCCCGGCACTGGCAAGACGGAGCTCGCCAAGGTGGTCGCGCAGGCCGCGGGGCTCGAACTCTTCGAGGTCGAATACGCCGATCGCGACGGCAATTCGCTGTCGGGCCGCGACCGCTACCGCTCGCTGCAGATCGCGCAGGTCTTCCTGAAGGGCAGCGCGCAGGCGGCGCTGCTGTTCGACGAGGTGGAAGACGTGTTCCCGCCGATCAGCACCGAAGCCGCCCAGCTGATGGCCCGCGCCGAGCAGATTCCGTCGCCGGCCAGCGGCAGCGTGAGCGGCAAGGCCTGGGTCAACCAGATCCTCGAAACGAACGCCGTACCGACGCTGTGGGTCACCAACCGCATCGAGCAGATCGATCCGGCGTTCCGGCGCCGCTTCGCCTACCACCTCGAACTCAAGTCGCCGCCGCCCGGCGCGCGCGAGCAACTGGTGCGCAAGACGCTCGAAGGCGTCTCGGTGTCCGAAGAATTCACCGCCAAGCTGGCCGGACGCAAGGGTCTCACGCCGGCGCAGATTCGCACCGCGGTGCGCTTCGCCGGGCTGGCGATGAGCGAAGGCGCCTCGGTCGAAAGCCTGATCGAACGCCAGCTGCGCAACGCCGATCTCGCGCTGGGGACGCTCGACGGCCTGGGCGCGCGCCGCAGCGTCACCACCTACGACCTCGACATGCTCCACGTCGAGACCCGCTTCGAGATCCCGCGCATCGTCGAGGCGCTCAAGGCGCGCGGCCACGGCACGCTGTGCTTCTACGGCGCCCCCGGCACCGGCAAGACGGCGCTCGCCGAACACATCGCCAAGACGATCGGCCGGCCGCTGATCATCAAGCAGGCCAGCGACCTGATGAGCAAGTACGTCGGCGAGACCGAGCAGAACATGGCCGCCATGTTCAAGGAAGCCGAGGCCGAGAAAGCCGTCCTGCTGCTCGACGAGGCCGACAGCTTCCTGCAGGACCGCCGCGGCGCGCAGCGCACCTACGAAGTGACCGAAGTCAACGAGATGCTGCAGGGCATGGAGCGTTTCGACGGCATCTTCATCTGCACCACCAACCTGCTCGACCGGCTCGACCAGGCGGCGCTGCGCCGCTTCACCTTCAAGATCAAGTTCATGCCGCTGACCGCCGAGCAGCGCGAACGCATGTTCGTCACCGAAGCGCTGGGCAGCGACGCGTCTCTCATGACCGGCGAAATCCGTTTGCGGCTGGCGAAGCTTCCCCAGCTCTGTCCGGGGGATTTCGCGGCGGTGAAACGCCAGACGGATATTCTTGCGGTCGAGTTTTCGGCCATCGAGTTTCTCGATCAGCTCGACGCCGAGCACCGCATCAAGCCCGAAGTGCGCGAGTCGCGCGGCATGGGCTTCGTTCAATAGGCCAACGCCAACACAGGACCGCGCCGGGCACCGGCGCGCGAGGGATAACGTCATGAAGCTTGTACTGCGTAAGGGCGCAGCCCTGGCCCTGTTCGCGGTCGTTGCCGCGCTCGCCGCATGCGGCGGTGGCGGTGGCGGTGGCGGGGGAGGCGGCTTCGGATTGCCGCTGACCGCTGCCCTCCCTCCCGCGGCGCCCGCCGACGACGTCATCGTCGCCTCCTCCAGCGTCGCCGGCCAGTGTGCGGCCCCGCGCACGGGCGTCGACCCCGACACCGGCGCTGCGTTCCCCGATCGCAGCGGAACGCTCGCCGACGAGAAGCGCTGGGTCCGCGGCTGGATCGACGAAAGCTACCTCTGGTTCGACGAAGTGCCGACCACCTTGGCCGCCAAGGACTACGCCACGCCGATCACGTACTTCAACGTGCTCAAGACGCCCAAGCTCACGACCGCGGGCCGTCCCAAGGATCGCTTCCACTTCACGCAGGACACCGCCGCCTATCGCGCGCTGTCGCAGAACGGCATCGACGTGGGCTACGGCCTCGAACTGGCTTTCTTGAGCGCCTCCGCCCCGCGCGACCTGCGCGTGGCCTTCACCGAGCCCGGCTCGCCGGCCGCGCAGGCCGCGATCCTGCGCGGCACCCGGCTGATCGAGATCGACGGCGTCGACGTCGCGAACGGCACCGACACCGCCAAGCTCAACGCCGGCATCGCGCCCGCGCGCGAAGGCGAGGCGCACGACTTCAAGCTGCGCGCGCCCGACGGCAGCGAACGCACGCTGACACTGACAGCAGCGCGCATCACCCGCGCGCCGGTGCAGAACGTGAAAACTATCGCGACGGCGGGGGGGGCGGTCGGCTACCTGCTCTTCAACGACCACCTCGCCACGGCCGAGGCGCCGCTGATCGCGGCCGTCAACCAGCTCAAGACCGCCGGCATCGTCGACCTCGTGATCGACATGCGCTACAACGGCGGCGGCCTGCTCGACATCGCCAGCGAGCTGGCTTCCATGGTCAGCTCGCCTGCCGCGACGAGCGGCGCCGTGTTCGAGCGCCTTCAGTTCAACAGCAAGAACCCCTTTCACCTGACGACCGCGCAGGCCACCGTGCCCTTTCATCCGACGTCGCGCGGGTTTTCCGTGCCGGCGGGCCAGGCCCTTCCGCGATTGGGCCTGTCGCGCGTCACCGTGCTCTCAGGCCCCGACACCTGTTCGGCCAGCGAATCGGTGGTCAACAGCTTGCGCGGCGTCGGTGTCGCCGTGAACCTGGTGGGCGGTACGACCTGCGGCAAGCCCTACGGCTTCTTCCCGCAGGACAACTGCGGCACGACCTATTTCGCGATCCAGTTCCAGGGCGTCAACAACCAGGGCTTCGGCGACTACAGCGACGGCTTCGCGCCCGGCTGCGCCGTGCCCGACGACTTCGGCCATGCGCTCGGCGATCCGGCCGAGGCGCGGCTCGCGGCTGCGCTGGTGCTGCAGGGCGGCGGGGCTTGCCCCACGCCCAGCGCGTCGAGCAAGGAGCAGCTGGCGCTGCACAAGGCCGAGGCGGCCGGCCAGCCTTACCTGGTGCGATCGCCCCTGCGGGAAAGCCGGTTGCTGGCGCCGGCCGAGGACGCGCGCCGCTGACGCGGGGCTGCCGAGTTCACCGACTTTAGGGAAACTGCTGACAAAGGGCGCATCGTCGCGGGTGTAAGTTAAAAGAACTACTCCTCGAGGGGGCGCCCATCCCATGCCGTCCGTCTGTGAAGCCTGCGGCAACGCCAACCGTGCGACCGCCATGTTCTGCAGCGGATGCGCAGGCCGGTTGCCGAGGTTCGTTGCGACGGGGCCTTCGGCGCTCGAAACGATGAAGACCTTGCAGCCCAGCGCACGCGCGCCGGCGCAGGACGCGCGTGCGAGCAGCTCGGCGAGCCTCGATCTGCGCGCGGAGACGCCTGCCCTCTGGCTGCGACTCGGATTGCTGGGGCTCGCGATGTGCGTCGGCTTCACGGGCTGGTACCAGTACGTCACGCGCAAGGGCACCACGCCCTCGCTGCCGAGCGTGGCGAGGGCGCCGGTGCGCGCGCCTGCACCGCAAGAGACGGTGATCGCAGCTTCGCTGGCACCGCCACCGGTTGCGAAGTCGGCCCCCATGCCCATGTCGCCGCAGGAGGCCGTCGAGAAGTTCTATCGCGCGCTGTCCGCAGGCGACGGCAAGGTCGCGGCTTCGCTCGTTGTCCCTGCCAAGCGAGGGATCGGGCCTTTCAACGAATCCAACATGTCCAGGTTCTACGGCTCCTTCAAGGAGCCGCTTTCTATTCGATCGATCCGCCGCATCGAGGCCAACGTCGTCGAAGCGAAGTACAGCTATCGCGTGACGAAGACCGCGTGCGAAGGGACGGCCATCGTGCAGACGGAAGTGGTTCTGCAGGACACGTTGATCCGGAGCATTCGGGCCAATTGCTAGGCGCCCTCAAGCGCCTAGAACGCCGCGCACACCTGCAGCACATCCGCTCCATACGCTTCCAGTTTCTTGCTCCCGATCCCGCTGATGCCCTGCAGGTCTTCGAGCGTGGCCGGCGCGCGCTCCGCGATGGCGGCGAGCGTGGCGTCGTGGAAGATCACATAGGCGGGCAGGTTGTGCTCGCGCGCCACCTCGGCGCGCCAGGCCTTGAGCGCAGCGAAGCGCGCCTGGCCGGTCCCATCGAGCGCGGCGGCGGCGGGTGAAGGCGCGCCGCGCGCGACTTTCTCGCGCCGCGGCTTGCGTTCGGCCGGCGAGGACACCGACTCGCGCAGCATCACCTGCGTCTCGCCCTTGAGCACGGCGCGCGAGCCGTCCGTCAACTGCAGCGTGTTGTAGGCCTGCGCATCGACCGCCAGCGCGCCGGTCGCGATCAGCTGGCGCAGCACGCCGCGCAACTGCGCCTCGCTGAACTCGCTGCCGATGCCGAAGGTGCTGAGCGAGCCGTGGCCGAACTGCGTCACCTTCTCGGTCGTCTTGCCGCGCAGGATGTCCATGATGTGGCCGGCGCCGAAGCTGATGCCGCTTTGCTGCTGCACGCGGTAGATGGTGCTGAGCAGCTTGCGCGCCGCGTCCGTGCCGTCCCACACCTGCGGCGGATTCAAACAGTTGTCGCAATTTCCGCAGGGGGTGCTCTTCTCGCCGAAATAGCCGAGCAGCCGCACGCGCCGGCAATCGCTGGCTTCGGCCAGCGAGAGCAGCGCATCGAGCTTGCCGCGCATCACCTGCTTGAACTCCTCGCCGGCCGGGCTCTCGTCGATCATGCGGCGCTGGTTCACCACGTCCTGCAGGCCGTAGGTCATCCAGGCATCGGCCGGCGCGCCGTCGCGGCCGGCGCGGCCGGTCTCCTGGTAGTAGCCCTCGATGTTCTTCGGCATGTCGAGGTGGGCGACGAAGCGCACGTCGGGCTTGTCGATGCCCATGCCGAAGGCGATGGTCGCGACCATCACGATGCTTTCCTCGCGCAGGAACTGGTCCTGGTGCTTCTGGCGCACCGCAGCGTCGAGGCCGGCGTGATAGGGCAGGGCGTTCAGGCCCGCATCGCGCAGCATCTGGGCCACGTCCTCCACGCGCTTTCTCGATTGGCAATAGACCACGCCTGCGTCTGCCTCGTGCTCGCGCTCGATGAAGCGCAGCAGTTGCGTGGTCGCTTCCTTCTTCTCGACGATGGTGTAGCGGATGTTGGGCCGGTCGAAGCTGGAGACGAACTGCCGCGCCTCCTCGAGCTGCAGCCGCTCGACGATGTCGGCGCGCGTCAGCGCATCGGCGGTGGCAGTGAGCGCGATGCGCGGCACGCCGGCGTAGCGCTCGTGCAGCACCGTCAGCGCCCGGTACTCGGGCCGGAAGTCGTGGCCCCACTGGCTCACGCAATGCGCCTCGTCGATCGCGAACAGCGACAGCTTGCCGCGCTCCTTCAGCGAATCGAGCTGCGAGAGGAAGCGCGGCGTCGTTACGCGCTCGGGCGCCGCATAGAGCAGCGTGATCTCGCCGCGCAGCATGCGGCGCTCGACGTCCTGCGTCTGCTCCCAGTCGAGCGTGGAATTGAGAAAGGCTGCGTCGACGCCGGCTTCGTGCAGCGCGCCGACCTGGTCGTGCATCAGCGCGATCAGCGGCGACACCACCACCGTCACGCCGCGGCCCGCGCGCTGGCGCGCGATGGCCGGGATCTGGTAGCACAGCGACTTGCCGCCGCCCGTGGGCATCAGCACCAGCGCATCGCCGCCGGCCACGACGTGGTCGACGATGGCCTGCTGGGGCCCGCGGAACTGCGCGTAGCCGAAGACCTCGTGGAGGATCAACTCCGGAGCAGCGGCAGGAGAGGAGTCGGAAGCCAGGGTGGACACGGGATCGTTATGTTTTTGACAGCGCAACGCACTCGCCATACGGGTGCTGCGGCACGCGATTCGATGAAAAAAGCGCACGCACCTCCCGTGCGCGCGCCGCCCATTGTCTCCGAAGCGCTTTGCGCTGGCATGGCGTTTGCAAACGCTGCAGGCATTCGCTGTTCGATGCCCTGTCTAGACAGCTGTTGGTGCATGAAACCGTTTTCGTGCACTGGACAGGAGCATGTCCACGTTGACCTGGCCTCTCGGTCCGGGTTAACCTGTATATACAGGTGCATCCAGGCGAATGAAACTCGGCGCCTGCCTGGCAGCCGTCTGGAAAGGCGACTGCGGCGAGCCGAATTTTTTTCATATGCAACAGGAGAACCTTTGATGGTCAAGACAGTCGGAAAAATCGCCTCGCTGCTGGCGGCGGGCGTGTGTGTCGCCGGCATGGCGGCGGGCGTCCACGCGCAGGAAACCAAGATCGTGCTCGGCATGTCCGGCTGGACCGGCCTCGCACCGCTCACGCTGGCCGACAAGGCCGGCATCTTCAAGAAGAACGGCCTGGACGTGGAGATCAAGATGATTCCGCAGAAAGACCGCCACCTGGCGCTCGCCTCGGGCGCGATCCAGTGCGCGGCCACCACGGTCGAGACCCACGTCGCCTGGAACGCCAACGGCGTGCCGATCGTGCAGATCTTCCAGATGGACAAGTCCTACGGCGCAGACGGCCTGGCCGTGCGCAACGACGTCAAGGGCTTCGCCGACCTGAAGGGCAAGGCCATCGGCGTCAGCGCGCCGGGCACCGCGCCGTACTTCGGGCTGGCCTGGATGCTCAACAAGAACGGCATGACCATGAAGGACGTGAAGTTGGTCTCGCTCGAGCCGCAACCCGCCGCGCAGGCCTTCGTCGCCGGCCAGAACGATGCCGCGATGACCTACGAGCCTTACCTCTCCACCGTGCGCGCCAACCCGGCCGCCGGCAAGATCCTCGCCACCACGCTCGACTACCCGATGGTGATGGACACCGTCGGCTGCGCGCCGACCTGGCTCAAGACCAACGCGAAGGCCGCCCAGGCCCTGACCAATTCGTACTTCGAAGCCATCGAGATGATCAAGACCGATCCGGCCAAGTCGAACGAGATCATGGGCGCGGCCGTCAAGCAGACCGGTGAGCAGTTCGCCAAGTCCTCGGCCTACCTGCGCTGGTCGGACAAGGCAGCCAACCAGAAGTTCTTTGCCAGCGACATCACGCCTTTCATGAAGGACGCGCAGGCGATCCTGCTGGAGGCCGGCGTGATCCGCAAGGCGCCGGACGACCTGGCCGCCACCTTCGACACCAGCTTCATCAAGTAAGAGTTCGCACCATGGACGCGACGCCTGTCATGAATTCATCCGAGCCGCTGGTGCCCGCCGGCGCGGCAGCACAGGCGGCGCCCCGCCGTCGCCGCGCGTTCGCGCCGCTCGAGCCCGTCGGCGCGCGTGCGCGCTGGCTGCTGGGCCTGGGCTTCTTCGTGCTCTTCGTGGTGGTCTGGGCCTTCTTCACGCTCGGCGGCTTCGTGTCGCCGACCTTCCTCGCCAGCCCGGTCACGATGCTCAAGGAAGGCGTTGCGCTCTTCACCGAGTACAACTTCATCCACGACATCGGCATGACGGTGTGGCGCGTGTTCGGTGGCTTCGTGCTGGCCGCCATCGTCGCCGTGCCGCTGGGCATCGCGATGGGCACCTGGAAGAGCGTCGAGGCTTTCTTCGAGCCCTTCGTCTCCTTCTGCCGCTACCTGCCGGCCTCGGCCTTCATTCCCTTGCTGATCCTGTGGGCCGGCATCGGCGAGGCGCAGAAGCTGCTGGTCATCTTCATCGGCTCGGTGTTCCAGATCACGCTGATGGTGGCCGTCACCGTCGGCAGTGCGCGCCGCGACCTGGTCGAGGCCGCCTACACGCTGGGCGCCAACAGCCGCGGCATCGTCGCGCGGGTGCTGATCCCGGGTGCCGCACCGGGCATCGCCGAAACGCTGCGCCTGGTGCTGGGCTGGGCCTGGACCTACGTGATCGTGGCCGAGCTGATCGGCTCCTCCTCGGGCATCGGCCACATGATCACCGACAGCCAGGCGCTCCTGAACACCGGGCAGATCATCTTCGGGATCATCGTCATCGGCGTGATCGGCCTCATTTCCGACTTCGCCTTCAAAGCCATGAACCGCCGCCTGTTTGCGTGGAGCGCCCTGTGATGAACCAGCTTTCGATTCGCGGCGTCTCCCGCACCTTCACCGGCACGCGCGGCCAGAGCACGCAGGCGCTGCTGCCGATCGACTTCGAGGTCAAGGAAAACGACTTCGTCACCATCCTCGGCCCGTCCGGCTGCGGCAAGTCCACGCTGCTGCGCATCGTGGCCGGCCTCGACTACCCGACCGAAGGCCGCGTGCTGCTCGACGGCCAGACCATCGAAGGCCCGGGCGCCGACCGCGGCGTGGTGTTCCAGAGCTACACGCTCTTCCCCTGGCTCACCATTGCGCAGAACATCCGCTTCGGCCTGCGCGAGCGCGGCATGAGCGAGGCCGCGCAGAAGGAGCGCAGCGATTTCTTCATCGCCAAGGTCGGCCTGCGCGGCTTCGAGAATCATTTTCCGAAGCAGCTCTCGGGCGGCATGCAGCAGCGCACCGCGATCGCGCGCGCGCTCGCCAACGATCCCAAGATGCTGCTGCTCGACGAGCCCTTCGGCGCGCTCGACAACCAGACCCGCGTGCTGATGCAGGAGCTCCTGCTCGGGATCTGGGAGTCGGCGCAGAAGACGGTGCTTTTCGTCACCCACGACATCGACGAAGCCATCTTCATGGCCAACCGCGTGGCGGTGTTCAGCGCGCGTCCGGGCCGCATCAAGACCGAGATCGCGGTCGACTTCCCGCATCCGCGCCACTACACGATCAAGACCTCGCCCGAGTTCATGGAAATCAAGGCGCGGCTGACCGAAGAGATCCGCGCGGAGTCCATGGCAGCGGCGGAGCATTGAGATGAACCACCGCAAGACCCGCCCGCCGCAGCCCGCACTCGCGCTGTACGAGCAGGTCAAGGCCTTCGTCACGCACAAGATCCAGGACGGCTCCTGGCCGGCGGGGCATCGGCTGCCGTCGGAGAGCGAACTGGTCGCGCAGTTCGGCATCGCGCGCATGACGGTCAACCGCGCGCTGCGCGAGCTGGTGGAGCAGGGCCGCATCGTGCGCGTCGCCGGCGTCGGCAGCTTCGTGGCCGAGAACAAGCCGCAGTCGACCTTGCTGCAGATCGCCAACATCGCGAGCGAGATCCGCGTGCGCGGACACGACTACCGCTGTGAGTTCCTGGTGGCCGAGCGCATCGCGGCATCGCCCGACGTCGCCGTGTGGCTCGACCTGCGGCCCGGCGAGTCGGTCTTCCACACCGTGTGCCTGCACCTGGAGAACGAGATTCCGGTGCAGCTCGAAGACCGCCACGTCAATCCGCATGTGGTGCCGACCTTTCTCGACCAGGATTTCTCCGCCGTGTCGCCCAGCGAGTACCTGGTGCGCAACGTGCCCTTCGACCAGATCGAGCACGTGGTCGATGCCGTGCTGCCCACGGCCGAGCAGGCCGAGCGCCTCGCGATGGCGGTAACCGACCCCTGCCTGCTGCTCACGCGCCGCACCTGGACGCGCACCATGCCGGTGACGATGGTGCGCTGCCTGCACCCCGCTTCGCGCTACCGCCTCGGCAGCCGCTTCCGCGCCGACGGCAATCCCTCATTTGGTTGAACGAGGAAGACCGCTTCTTCGTTCACGCACCGCCCTCCTTGTATAGACAGGATCCCGCATGGCCAACGCCTCCCTCTCCAACGCGCCGCTGGTGCTCACCCCGGGCGAGGTTGACCTCTCCACTTTGCGCCGCGTGCATGCCGGCGGCGTGCAGCTCGCATTGAACCGGTCGGCCCGTGCCGGCTTGCTCGCGGCCCAGGCGACGGTGCGCCGCATCGTCGACGCCGGCGAGGTGGTCTACGGCATCAACACCGGCTTCGGCAAGCTCGCGCAGACCACCATCCCGCCCGAGCGCCTGGCCGAGCTGCAGCGCAACCTGGTGCTCTCGCACAGCGCCGGTACCGGCGCGCCCCTGCCCGACGGCGTGGTGCGGCTGGTGCTCGCGACCAAGGCCGTGAGCCTGGCGCGCGGCCACTCGGGCATTGCGCCCGAAATCGTCGATGCGCTGCTCGCGCTCGGCAATGCCGGCCTGTTGCCGCGCATTCCGTCCAAAGGCTCGGTCGGCGCTTCGGGCGATCTCGCGCCGCTCGCGCACCTGGCCTGCGTGCTGATCGGCGAGGGCGAGGTCACGGCCCCCGACGGTGCAGTGATCGGCGGCGCGGAGGCGCTCTCGCGCATCGGCCTCGAACCCTTCGTGCTCGGCCCCAAGGAAGGGCTCGCGCTGCTCAACGGCACGCAGGTGTCCACCGCCCTCGCGCTCGCCGGCCTGTTCGGCGCCGAGGACGTGTTTGCGGCCGCGCTGATGGCCGGCGCGCTCTCGCTCGAAGCGATCCAGGGCTCGATCAAGCCCTTCGATGCGCGCATCCACGCGGCGCGCGGCCAGCCGGGCCAGATCGCGGTGGCGACCGCGGTGCGCACGCTGCTCGAAGGCAGCGAGATCATTCCCTCGCATGCCGACTGCGGCCGCGTGCAGGACCCGTACTCGATCCGCTGCGTGCCGCAGGTCATGGGCGCCTGCCTCGACAACCTCGCGCATGCGGCGCGTGTGCTGCGCATCGAAGCCAATGCGGCGTCCGACAACCCGCTGGTGTTCGACAACGGCGACGTGATCTCCGGCGGCAACTTCCACGCCGAGCCGGTGGCCTTCGCGGCCGACATCATCGCGCTGGCCGTCGCCGAGATCGGCGCCATCTCCGAGCGCCGCATGGCCCTGCTGCTCGACAGCGGCCTCTCGGGCCTGCCGCCCTTCCTGGTGCGCGACGGCGGCGTCAACTCCGGCTTCATGATCGCGCAGGTCACGGCCGCGGCACTCGCGTCGGAGAACAAGTCGCTCGCGCATCCGGCCAGCGTCGACAGCCTGCCGACCTCGGCCAACCAGGAAGACCATGTGTCGATGGCCACCTTCGCGGGCCGGCGGCTGGCCGAGATGGTGGAGAACACGGCGGTGGTCGTCGGCATCGAGGCGATGGCCGCGGCCCAAGGCATCGAGCTCAAGCGCGGCCCCAGGAGTTCGCCGCTCGTCGAAGCCGAATTCGCCGCCATCCGCGAGCGCGTCGCCTTCATCGAACAAGACCGCTTCCTCGCGCCCGACATCGAATCCATGCGCCAGTGGGCGCGCCAGGGCCGCTGGCCCGAAGCCCTCCAAGCCATCCTGCCCAGCCAGGCCTGACACATCGTTCCGTCATCGAAAGGAAACTTCGCCATGAACGCTCCCGACAAATTCGTCGCCCAGAAGAACACCGATCCGCGCCATGACGCGAGCCGCGTGATCCGCGCACCGCGCGGCAGTACGCTCAGCTGCAAGAGCTGGCTCACCGAGGCGCCGTTCCGCATGCTGCAGAACAACCTCGACCCCGAGGTCGCCGAGCGGCCGCAGGACCTGGTGGTCTACGGCGGCATCGGCCGCGCGGCGCGCGACTGGGCCTCGTTCGACCAGATCCTCGCCACGCTGAAAGAACTGAACGACGACGAGACGCTGCTGGTGCAGTCGGGCAAGCCGGTGGGCGTGTTCAAGACCCACGAGAACGCACCGCGCGTGCTGATCGCGAACTCCAATCTCGTGCCGAAATGGGCCACCTGGGAGCACTTCAGCGAACTCGACCGCAAGGGCCTGATGATGTACGGCCAGATGACTGCCGGCAGCTGGATCTACATCGGCAGCCAGGGCATCGTGCAAGGCACCTTCGAGACCTTCGTCGAGGCCGGCCGCCAGCACTACAACGACGATCTGGCGGGCAAGTGGATCCTCACCGCCGGCCTCGGCGGCATGGGCGGCGCGCAGCCGCTGGCGGCCACGCTCGCGGGCGCAGTCTCGCTCAACATCGAATGCCAGCAGGCCAGCATCGACTTCCGCCTGCGCACGCGCTACCTCGACAAGCAGGCGAAGGACATCGACGATGCCATCGCGCTGATCCGGCAGCACACGGCCGCCAAGGAGGCGGTGTCGATCGGCCTGCTCGGCAACGCGGCCGAGGTGCTGCCCGAACTCGTGAAGCGCGCTCAGGCCGGCGGCATCAAGCCCGACCTCGTGACCGACCAGACCTCGGCGCACGACCTCGCGAGCGGCTACCTGCCGATCGGCTGGACGCTCGCGCAATGGGAAGCCGCCAAGGCCGATGCCACGCAGCACCCGACCTTGCGCAAGGCGGCCGCGAAGTCCTGCGCGGTGCATGTGCAGGCCATGCTCGACTTCCAGGCGATGGGGATCCCGACCGTCGACTACGGCAACAACATCCGCCAGGTCGCTTTCGACGAGGGCGTGAAGAACGCCTTCGACTTCCCCGGCTTCGTGCCGGCCTACATCCGGCCGCTGTTCTGCGAGGGCAAGGGCCCGTTCCGCTGGGTCGCGCTCTCGGGCGATCCGGAAGACATCTACAAGACCGACGCCAAGATCAAGGAGCTGTTCCCCGAGAACACGCACACCCACCGCTGGCTCGACATGGCGCGCGAGCGCATCGCGTTCCAGGGCCTGCCCGCGCGCATCTGCTGGCTCGGCCTGGGCGAGCGCCACAAGGCGGGCCTGGCCTTCAACGAGATGGTGAAGTCGGGCGAGCTCAAGGGTCCGATCGTGATCGGCCGCGATCACCTCGACACCGGCTCGGTCGCCAGCCCCAACCGCGAGACCGAAGCGATGAAGGACGGCAGCGATGCCGTCTCCGACTGGCCGCTGCTCAACGCGCTGCTCAACACCGCGGGCGGCGCGACCTGGGTCAGCCTGCACCACGGCGGCGGCGTCGGCATGGGCTACTCGCAGCACTCGGGCGTGGTGATCGTCTGCGACGGCACCGACGCCGCGGCCAAGCGCGTCGAGCGCGTGCTGTGGAACGATCCGGCCACCGGCGTGATGCGCCATGCCGATGCGGGCTACGAACAAGCCATCGCCGCCGCGAAGAAGCACGCGCTGAACCTGCCGATGGTCGACAAGGGCTGATGCGATGTCGTCCGAGATCTACCTGCACTACCTGAACCATCTCGACGTCCAGGCGCTCGCGATGACCGACGCCGAGATCGTCGCGGCGGTCGAAGAGGGCCTGCTCGCGCAAGGCCGAGGCGAAACGACCATCGAACCGCGCATGCACCTCGTGCCCGAGAAGGACTACCCGGGCCACTTCAACGTGCTGCGCGGCTACATCCGACCGCTCGGCGTGGCGGGCGTGAAGGTGGTGGGCGACTTCTATCGCAACTACGAGAAGGGCCTGCCGTCGGAGCTCGCGCTCCTGAATCTGTTCGACCCGAAGACCGGCGTGCCGGTGGCCATCATCGATGCCTCCGACATCACCGACATGCGCACCGGCGCGATCACCGCCATCGGCGCCAAGCACCTGGCGCGCAAGAACTCGAAGATCCTCGGCCACATCGGCGCGCGCGGCACCTCGTACTGGAACGTGCGCCTGCTGCATTCGATCTTCAAGTTCGACGAGATCCGCGTGCACTCGCGCCGGCCCGAAAGCCGCGATGCCTTTGCCGCACGCCTGGAACGCGACCTCGGCATGAAGATCACCGTGACCGAAGACTGGGAATCCTGCGTGCGCGGCGCCGACATCGTGGTCGAGGCCTCGCGCCTCGAAAAGCCGACACCGATGCTGAAGACCGAGTGGATCAAGAAGGGCGCCTGCGTGATTCCCTACGGCACCATGAGCGCCGTCGAGCTGTCGCTGACCGACATCATGGACAAGATGGTGATGGACGATTGGGGCCAGGCCAAGGCCGGCCCCTTCGGCGCGTTGCGCGCGCACGTGGACAGCGGCAAGCTGTCCGAGCAAACGCTGCATGCCGAGCTCGGCCAGATCGTGGCCGGCTTGAAACCCGGACGCGAGAGCGAGGACGAGACCAATCTCTTCTGGCACCGCGGCCTCTCGCTGTCGGACATCGCGCTCGGCTCCGCCATGCTCGCGAAGGCGAAGACCATGAAGCTCGGGCAGCAGCTGCGCTTTCGCTGAGGCCTCGATGACGCTGGTCGCCAACGCGCGCATGTACTCGGCCACCGCCTCGGCGCGCGCCGACTGGAAGCAGCTGCTCGCGTGGGCGCTCGCACGCGCGGGACTCGACTGGGAGGTGATCGACTACGACGCGCCGGCACCGCTCTCGGCGCTGTGGGCGCGCGAGGACCTGGGCCTCGCGATGATGTGCGGCCTGCCCTTCTCGCAGCGGGCCGTGCGGCCAACGCTGGTCGCTGCGCCGATCCCGTCGCCGGCGCGCTATGCGGGAAAGCCGGTCTACTTCACCGACATCGTCGTGCGCGCCGATTCGAAGTACGAGCGGCTCGAAGACACCTTCGGTGGCGTGGTGGGCTACACGCTGGCCGACTCGATGTCGGGCGGCGTCGCGTTCCGCAATCACCTTGCGCCCTTTCGCGCAACGCACGGGCCGCGGCTTTATGCGCGAGCGGTCGGCGACCTCATCCACGCGCGCGGCGTGATCGAGGCCCTGGCTGCGGGCCGCATCGACGTCGGCCCGCTCGACAGCTACTACCACGACCTGTTGCGCCGCAACGAGCCCGCGCTGGCGCAGCAGGTGCGCATCGTGGCCAGCACCGAAGCGATGCCGATCCCGCCGCTGGTCGCGACCGCGCGGCTTTCGCCCGACACGCTCGCACGCCTTCGCGATGCCCTGCACGCGGCGGCGCAAGCACCGGAACTCGAAGCCGTGACGGAACGCTTGTTGCTTGCAGGCTTCGCCGTGCCCGATCCCGCGGACTACGACGTCCTCGCGGCGATCGCCCTGCGTCCCATTCCCCCTTTCGAGGAACTCTGATGATCCAGCGTCGTCTTGCCTTTCTGTTGCCGCTGCTGCTGGCCGCTGCGCCCTTCGCGCTTCACGCGCAGGCCTATCCCACGAAGCCCGTTCACGTGATCGTTCCCTTCGCCCCGGGTGGTCCCGCCGACGTGGTGGCCCGCGTGCTCGGACAGGAGCTCGCGGAGACCCTGGGCCAGCCCTTCGTGGTCGAGAACAAGGTCGGCGCCGCCGGCAACATCGGCGTCGACCTGATCGCCAAGGCCGTGCCCGACGGCTACACGCTCGGCATCGTGCCGGTCGGCAACGTCGCGGTGAACCCGAGCCTGTTTCCTTCGCTGCCGTACAAGGCCTCGGAGTTGCAGCCGGTCGCGATGCTCGCGACGGTCGAGAACGTGCTGGTGGTGAACGCCGCCGTGCCGGCGAAATCGGTGAAGGAACTGCTCGCGCTTGCGAAGCAGAAGTCCGGCAGCCTGAGCTTCGCCTCGCCCGGCGCCGGCAGCCAGGCCCATCTGGCCGGCGAGCTGATGGCGCTCGGTGCCGACGTGCAACTGATCCACGTCCCGTACAAAGGCATCGGACCGGCGATGAACGACGTGGTCGGCGGTCAGGTGACGATGATGTTCGGCGCCATGTCGGCCGTGCTGCCGCACGTCAAGTCCGGCAAGCTGCGCGCGCTCGGCGTCGCGAGCCTCAAGCGCTCGGCCGCGATGCCCGAGCTGCCGACCATCGCGGAGCAGGGTCTGCCCGGGTTCGAGGCCGTGTCGTGGTACGCCTTGATGGCGCCGGCCGGCACGCCCAAGGCCGTGGTCGATCGCCTCAACGCCGAAAGCGCGCGCGTGCTGGCCAAGCCCGAGATGAAGGAGAAGTTCGCCGGTCTCGGGCTCGAGCCGGGCAGCGGCAAGCCGCAGGAGATCGCCGCCACGATCCAGACCGAGACCGTGCGCTGGGCCGACGTGATCAAGAAGAAGAACATCAAGCCCGAATGACGATGACGCTGCGGCACTTCTCTCGCGACACGCTGCCTGCCACGCCGTGGAAGAACGGCGGCGGCACCACGCAGGAGATCGTCTGCTGGCCGCCGGGCGCGGCGCTCGACGACTTCGGCTGGCGCGTCAGCATCGCGACCATCGCGGCGGCCGGACCCTTCTCGCAGTTCGCGGGCATCGACCGCAGCATCATGCTGCTCGATGGCGACGGTGTCCGATTGCGATCGGACGACGGCCGCATCGATCACTGCCTCGATGCGCCGCACCGGCCCTTCGCCTTCAGCGGCGACGCGGCGATCGACTGCGCGCTGCTGGGCGGCGCATCGAGCGACTTCAACGTGATGGCGCGGCGCGGACAATGGCGCGCCGAGCTGCGGGTGATCGACGGCGCGTCATCGATATCGTCCGCGTTGCATGGCGTGCTGCTGTCTCTGCGCGGCGATTGGCGGTTGAACGCCGACGGCCTTGCGTGCCGCGAAGGCGAGGGGCTCTGCTGGACCGATGCCGTGCACGCGTGGCAGGTCGAACCGGCCGGCGCGAACGCACGCCTGGCTGTCGTTCGTTTGACGAGGCTTGAAACAACATGATGAAACCCGCGTCCGAACTCCCTTCCGCCGACGGTCTCTGGACGGGCCTGAGCCTGGCGCCCGGCGCAGCGCCCGATGCGCCGGTGGCCGCAGGCACCGAAGCCGCGATCGTCGTTGCGCAGGGTGCAATCCGCTGGGTCGGCGAACGCAGCGCCGTGCCCGCCGAGTTCGCTGCGCTGCCGCGGCATGACGGTCGCGGCGCGCTGGTCACGCCCGGCCTCGTCGATTGCCACACGCACCTGGTCTATGGCGGCCAGCGCGCCAACGAGTTCGCGATGCGCCTTGCCGGCGCGAGCTACGAAGAAGTGGCGCAGGCCGGCGGCGGCATCGTGTCCTCGGTGCGCGCCACGCGCGAAGCCGACGAAGACACGCTCCATGCCCAGGCCGCCGCGCGGCTCGAACAGCTGCTGGCCGACGGCGTCTGCGCGATCGAGATCAAGTCCGGCTACGGCCTGTCGCTCGAACACGAACGCAAGCAGCTGCGCGTCGCGCGACAGCTCGGCGAGGCCTACGGCGTCACCGTGCGCACCACTTTCCTAGGCGCCCACGCGCTGCCGCCCGAATACGCGGGGCGCAGCGGCGACTACATCGACCTCGTCTGCCGGGAGATGATGCCGGCGTTGGCGGCCGAAGGGCTGATCGATGCGGTCGACGTGTTCTGCGAGCGCATCGCCTTCTCGCTGGCCGAGACAGAGCGCGTGTTCCAGGCCGCGCAAGCGCTCGGCCTGCCGGTCAAGCTGCATGCCGAGCAGCTCTCCGACATGGGCGGCGCGGCGCTGGCGGCGCGCTACGGTGCGCTCTCGTGCGACCACGTCGAGCATCTCTCGGCCGAAGGCATCGCGGCGATGCGCGAGGCCGGCAGCGTGGCCGTGCTGCTGCCCGGCGCCTACTACACGCTGCGCGACACGCAGCTGCCGCCGATCGAGGCGCTGCGTGCGGCCGGCGTGCCGATGGCCGTCTCCACCGACCACAACCCCGGCACCTCGCCGGCGCTGAGCCTGCTGCTGATGGTCAACATGGCCTGCACGCTGTTCCGCCTCACCGTGCCCGAGGCGCTGGCCGGCGTGACGGTGCATGCGGCGCGCGCGCTGGGCCTGCAAGCGACGCACGGCGCGATCGCCGTCGGAATGCCCGCCAACTTCGTGCTGTGGAACGTGCGCGATGCGGCCGAGCTCGCCTACTGGTTCGGGCAGCGGCCGGTGCGCGCCGTGGTGCGGCAGGGCCGCATCGCTGCGGGAATGCCGGCATGACGCGCACGCTGTTCGCCGCCGACGCCTTGCTGCCCGGCGGCTGGGCGCGCGATGTGCTGCTCGAATGGAATGCCGATGGCCGGCTGCTCGCCGTCACGCCGCAGCGCGTGCCCGGCGATGCGACGCCGCGCGCGGCCGGCCCAGTCATCCCGGGCATGCCCAACCTGCATTCGCATGCGTTCCAGCGCGCCTTCGGCGGCCTCACCGAATTCCGCGGCGCGGCGCAAGACAGCTTCTGGAGCTGGCGCACGCTGATGTACCGCTTCGCGGCCCAGATCTCGCCCGCGCAGGTGGAGGCGATCGCCACCTGGCTCTACATCGAGATGCTCGAGGCCGGCTACACCTCGGTCTGCGAGTTCCACTACCTGCACCACGACCGCGACGGCACGCCCTATGCCGACGACGCCGAGCTCGCGTTCGCGCTGCTGCGCGCGGCCGGGCGCACCGGCATCGGCCTCACGCTGCTGCCGGTGCTCTACCAAAGCAGCGGCTTCGGCGGCCTACTGCCGAACGAAGGCCAGCGCCGCTTCATCCGTTCGACCGATTCGATGCTGCGCCTACTCGAACGCCTGCACCCGCTGTGCGAGGCGCAGGGCGCACGCCTCGGCCTGGCGCCGCATTCGCTGCGCGCGGTGCCGCCCGAGGGCCTGCGCGATGCGCTGGCCGGCCTGGGTGCGATCGATGCCACGGCGCCCATCCACATCCACATCGCCGAGCAGACCGCCGAGGTCGATGCCTGCCTGGCCTGGAGCGGCCAGCGCCCGGTGGCCTGGCTGCTCGACCATGCCGAGGTCGATACGCGCTGGTGCCTGGTGCATGCCACGCACATGGACGCCGCCGAGTACCGGCGCGCGGCCGCGAGCGGCGCGGTCGCGGGCCTGTGCCCGACCACCGAGGCCAATCTCGGCGACGGCATCTTCGATTTCAGCGCCTGGCGCGCGGCCGGCGGCCGCTGGGGCGTGGGCTCCGACAGCCATGCCTGCGTCAATGCGGCCGAGGAGCTGCTGATGCTCGAATATTCGCAGCGGCTGGCAACCCGCCAGCGCAACATCGGGGCCGATGCCGCGCAGCCGTCGGTGGCGAGCGCGATGACGCTCGCGGCCGTGCAGGGCGGGGCGCAGGCCGCGGGCCGCGCGGTTGCCGGCCTCGCGGCCGGCCAGCAGGCCGACTTCGTGGTGCTCGACGCCACGCATCCGGCGCTGGCCGGTCTGCCGGCGCCCGACATGCTGTCGTCGCATGTCTTCGCCAGCCACCGCACCAGCGCGATCGACGCCGTGTGGGCGGCGGGCCGGCCGCGCGTCGGCGCCGGCAGGCACCTTCTTCACGACAGCGCGGCGGCGGATTTCGTCGACGCGCGCACTCAACTGCTCGCGACACCATGACCTTCGAAACCACCGAACCCGCTTTCCGTTTCCGCCGGGGCACGCGCCCGCTACTGATCTCGATGCCGCACGTCGGCACGCATGTGCCTGCTGCGCTCGCGGCACGCCTCACGGACGAGGCGCGCCACGTGCCCGACACCGATTGGCATCTCGAACGGCTCTACGACTTCGCCGACGAACTCGGCGCCTCGGTGCTGGTGGCCACGCACTCGCGCTACGTGGTCGACCTGAACCGTCCGCCGGACAACCAGAATCTCTACCCGGGCCAGGACACCACCGGCCTGTGCCCGGTCGACACCTTCGACAAGACGCCGCTCTATGCAGCCGGCGATGTGCCCGGCGAGGCCGAGATCGCGGCCCGCGTCGATGCCGTCTGGCGGCCTTACCACCAGCAACTCCAGGCCGAGCTCGATCGCCTGAAGGCCGCGCACGGAACGATCGCGCTGTGGGACGCGCATTCGATCCGCTCGGTGCTGCCGCGCTTCTTCGAAGGCCGGCTGACGGACCTGAACCTGGGCACCGCCGACGGTGCGAGCTGCGATCCGGCGCTGGCCGCGACGCTGCTCGGCATCGCGAGCGCGAACCCGGCCTACAGCGGCGTACTCAACGGCCGCTTCAAGGGCGGCCACATCACGCGCCGGTACGGCAACCCGGCCGGCGGCGTGCACGCGGTGCAGCTGGAGATGACGCAGGCCAGCTACATGCAGGAGAAGCTGCCCTTCGACTACCTGCCCGATGTCGCGGCCGGCGTGCAGCCGCAGGTGCGGCGCTTGATCGAAGCCGTGCTGGCTTTCGTCGAGCGATAACCGCCCGCGCGCCGGGCCTTGGCGCGCTTTCTACAATCCGGGGCATGAAGCCCCTCGTCTACACCCGCGCCCAGCAACTGCCCGGCATCCTCGCCGAGCGCATCGCCATCCTCGACGGCGCGATGGGCACGATGATCCAGCGCTTCAAGCTGACGGAAGAACAGTACCGCGGCGAGCGCTTCAAGGACTTTCCGCGCGACGTCAAGGGCAACAACGAGTTGCTCTCGCTGACCCGGCCCGACGTGATCCGCGATATCCACGAGAGCTACCTGGCCGCCGGCGCCGACTTGGTCGAGACCAACACCTTCGGCGCGACCCGCGTGGCGCAGGAGGACTACAAGATGGCCGACCTGGCGCGCGAGATGAACCTCGAATCGGCCCGCATCGCGCGCGCCGCCTGCGACAAGTTCAGCACGCCGGACAAGCCGCGCTTCGTGGCCGGCGCCCTCGGCCCGACGCCCAAGACCGCCAGCATCAGCCCCGACGTCAACGACCCGGGCGCGCGCAACACGAGCTTCGAGGAACTGCGCGCGTCCTACTATGAGCAGGTCGAGGCGCTGGTCGAAGGCGGCGCCGACGTGATCCTGGTCGAAACCATTTTCGACACGCTCAACGCCAAGGCGGCGCTGTTCGCGGTCGACGAGTACTTCGAGGCCAGCGGCGAGCGCCTGCCGCTGATCATCAGCGGCACCGTGACCGACGCCTCCGGCCGCATCCTGAGCGGCCAGACCGTGACCGCCTTCTGGCACAGCGTGCGCCATGCGCGGCCGCTGGCCATCGGCCTCAACTGCGCGCTCGGCGCGGCGCTGATGCGGCCCTACATCCAGGAACTGGCGCGCGTGGCCGACGACACCTTCGTCAGCTGCTACCCCAACGCCGGCCTGCCCAATCCGATGAGCGAAACCGGCTTCGACGAAACGCCCGAGGTCACCTCGCGCCTCCTGCACGAGTTCGCGGCCGAGGGGCTGGTCAACATCGTCGGCGGCTGCTGCGGCACCACGCCGGACCACATCGCCGCCATCGGGCGATCGGTGGCACCGCTCGCGGGCCGCACGCTGCACCGCGGGGCCGCCTACCCCGAGGCGGCCTGAGGTAAAGAAGCACCTGGGCGGTGCACGCGTTCGCGCGGCTGGCCGTTGCTGAGGGGAGGCCGTGGCTGATTGACAACATGTCAAGCGCCCGCCTACCCTGACCGCAAAGGAACATTCCATGAACAGCAAGCTCGTCCAGCGATGGATCGGCATCGGCGCCATCGCCCTGGTTCTGCCGGTTGCCGCGGCGGCTCAGGAGGCCTTCGCCCGCGGCGCGGTCAACCTGCGCGCCGGCCCTTCGGGCGACTACCCGCTGGTGGCCCGCCTGGGTCCCGGCCAGCCTTTCGAGGTGCTCGGCTGCACCAGCGGCTATGGCTGGTGCGACGTGGTGCTGCCCGACGGCCTGCGCGGCTGGGTCTATGCGGCCAGCGTCGACTACGCCTACGACGACCGGCGCGTGCCGCTGGCCACCTACGGCGCCATCATCGGCGTGCCGATCGTCGGCTTCGCGATCGGCAACTACTGGAGCAACAACTACCGCGACCGCCCCTGGTACGGCGAGCGGCGCTGGTGGGGCGGCCGGCCGCCGCCACCGCCTTCGGCCGGTTGGCGCCCGCTGCCGCCGCCTCGGCCCGACTGGCGGCCGAATCCGTGGCGCGATCCGGGCTACGGCGGGCACCCGGGACCGGGCTTCAGGCCGCAGCCGCAGCCGGGCTACCGGCCTCAGCCCGGCTACAACCCGCCGCACGACAACGGCTTCCGGCCGCCGCGGCCGGACCAAGGCTTCCGCCCGCATCCGGGCGGCGGTCGTCCTCAACCGCCGGGCCCGGGCTTCGTTCCGCCGCAAGGCGGGCAGAACCCCATCTATCGCAATCCGCCGCCCGCCGCCCGTCCGCCCGGGCCGGGGCCCGGGTTCGTTCCGCCGCAGGGTGGGCAGAACCCGATCTATCGCAATCCGCCCCGCGCCACGGACAACGGGCCGGCGCTGGGCGACCGGCCCTAGGCTTTTCTAGCCCGAGCCGTCCTTTTTCCGCCCGATCAGCGCAACGAAGCGCCGGGCACCCAGGCCCAGCGGCCGCTCGCGCGACCACACCACGTCGACCCACAGGTCAAGGCCGTTCGAGAGGTTCTCGAACGGAATCTCGACCAGGGCCCCGGCTGCCACGTGCGGCCGGGCGAAGTTGCGCGGCAACCAGCCCCAACCCAGCCCGGCGGTGATCAGGCTCAACGCGGCGAGCGCGTTGTCGGTGCGCCAGACGTGCCGCGCAAAGACGAAACGTGGATCGCTGGTCGTGAGATCGCGCCCGGCCACCACGATCTGGCGCGTGGTCGTCAGGTGCTCCTCGCGCAACCGGCCGCCGGCCGCCGCCAGCACCGGATGGCCGGGTGCCATCACGGCCACCATGGTGTCGCTGGCCACCTCCTGAAAGCCCTCGCGGCCGTCGAGGCTGGGCCGCTCGAAGACCAGTGCCAGCTGGGCGCGGCCGCTGTGAAGCAGCGCCAGCGCGTCGGCCTGCGGGGCGGCGAGAACTTCGACTTCGAGCAGCGGGTACTCCTGCGCCAGGGCCGCCAGCGGCCCGCTCCAGGGCGCGGCCAGCAGCTCGGGCGCGATCGCCAGCGTGAGCCGGTTCTCCAGGCCCTGGGTCAGTGCCAGGGCCTGCACCTGCAGCTGCTTGAGCTGCGCCGCCAGAAGCCGGGCCTGCGGCTCCAGCGAGCGCGCCGCGGCGGTGGGCCGGGGCTCGCGGCCGCTGCGGTCGAACAGCGGCAGGTCGAGCTCGGCTTCGAGGTTTGCGATCGCCATGCTGACCGCCGAGGGCACGCGGCGTAGCGCCCGTGCCGCCGCCGAAAAAGAGCCATGGTCGAGCACGGCCAGGAAGACCTGCACGTTGTCGCTGGAAAAGCTCATGGCGCAGACCTGTCAATAAATCTGATGGAAGATGACTTTTTATATCAGAGTCGTGCACATAAAGTAGCCCCATCAGTCATCCAAACGGGAAAGAATTCATGCAAGGGCTCAAGCGCCGCGTCGTCTACATCACGCTCTACGAAGGTCTGGCCATCGTCGCGGCCAGCGCCGGGCTGGCGCTGATGTCGGGGCAGGGCATGGGGCATTCGGGCGTGGTGGCGGTCATCGCCTCGGTCATCGCGATCGCCTGGAACCTCACGTTCAATGCGCTGTTCGAGCGCTGGGAATCGCGCCAGGCCGTGCGCGGCCGCAGCCTGCGCCGCCGCATCGCGCACGCGATCGGCTTCGAAGGCGGCCTGGTCGCATTCCTGGTTCCGGTCTTCGCCTGGTGGATGGATGTGAGCCTGTGGCAGGCGCTGGTGATGGACCTGGGCCTGGTGGTCTTCTTCCTGGTCTACACCTTCGCCTTCAACTGGGCCTTCGACCTGTTGTTCGGCCTGCCCGCATCGGCCGCGGGCGCCGCCCAGCCGGCGTAAAATCCACGGCTCCCAAGGAGCGTTGCAGCGCGGTACCTTCCACTGAAGCGTCCGCGTCAGGCTTGGGCTCGCAACGACGCTCGCCTGACCCACGTTCCGCAGGTGAGCCCATGTCGTCCGATCCGTCTTCCGTTCCCGTCCCTCCGATGAAGCTGTCCGGCCTCGAGCCGGTGCAGATCGGCCCCGGCACGCTGTTCGTCAACATCGGCGAGCGCACCAACGTCACCGGCTCCAAGGCCTTCGCCCGCATGATCCTGAACGGCCAGTTCGAGGAAGCGCTGGCGGTCGCGCGCCAGCAGGTCGAGAACGGCGCGCAGGTGATCGACATCAACATGGACGAGGCCATGCTCGACAGCAAGGCCGCGATGGTGCGCTTCCTGAACCTGATCGCGAGCGAGCCCGACATCGCGCGCGTGCCGATCATGGTCGACAGCTCCAAGTGGGAGGTGATCGAGGCCGGCCTGCGCTGCATCCAGGGCAAGGGCATCGTCAACTCGATCAGCATGAAGGAGGGCGTCGAACCCTTCAAGCACCAGGCCACGCTGCTCAGGCGCTACGGCGCGGCCGCGGTCGTGATGGCCTTCGACGAGAAGGGCCAGGCCGACACCTTCGAACGCAAGATCGAGATCTGCGAGCGCGCCTACCGCATCCTGGTCGACGAGATCGGCTTCCCGCCCGAAGACATCATCTTCGACCCCAACATCTTCGCGATCGCCACCGGCATCGAGGAGCACAACAACTACGCGGTCGACTTCATCAACGCCACGCGCTGGATCAAGCAGAACCTGCCGGGCGCCAAGGTCTCGGGCGGCGTGTCGAACGTGAGCTTCAGCTTCCGCGGCAACGACCCGGTGCGCGAAGCGATCCACACCGTGTTCCTCTACCACGCGATCAAGGCGGGCATGGACATGGGCATCGTCAACGCCGGCATGATGGGCGTCTACGACGACCTCGAGCCCGAGCTGCGCGAGCGCGTCGAAGACGTGGTGCTCAACCGCCGGGCCGACGCCGGCGAGCGCCTGGTCGAGGTGGCCGAGACCGCCAAGAGCGGCGCCAAGGACGAGAGCAAGAAGCTCGAATGGCGCGGCACGCCCGAGCATCCGGTGCACGTGAACCAGCGGCTCTCGCATGCGATGGTGCACGGCATCACCGACTTCATCGTCGAAGACACCGAAGAGGCCTACCAGCAGATCCTGGCGAAGGGCGGCCGGCCGCTGCACGTGATCGAAGGCCCTCTGATGGACGGCATGAACATCGTCGGCGACCTGTTCGGCCAGGGCAAGATGTTCCTGCCGCAGGTGGTGAAGTCGGCGCGCGTGATGAAGTCGGCCGTAGCGCACCTCATCCCCTACATCGAGGAAGAAAAGCGCCAGGACGAGGCCGCGGGCCGCGACGTGCGCACCAAGGGCAAGATCATCATCGCCACCGTCAAGGGCGACGTGCACGACATCGGCAAGAACATCGTGACCGTCGTGCTCCAGTGCAACAACTTCGAGGTGGTGAACATGGGCGTGATGGTTCCCTGCCACGAGATCCTGGCGCGCGCCAAGGTCGAGGGCGCGGACATCGTGGGCCTGTCGGGCCTGATCACGCCCAGCCTCGAGGAGATGCAGTACGTCGCGGGCGAGATGCAGAAGGACGAGCATTTCCGCATCAAGAAGATCCCGTTGCTGATCGGCGGCGCCACCACCAGCCGCGTGCACACGGCCGTGAAGATCGCGCCGCACTACGAGGGCCCGGTGGTCTACGTGCCCGATGCCTCGCGCAGCGTGAGCGTGGCGCAGTCGCTCCTGTCCGACCAGGCGTCCAGGTACATCGACGAGATCAATGCCGACTACGACAAGGTGCGGCACCAGCACGCCAACAAGAAGCAGACTCCGTTGTGGCCGCTGGCGAAGGCGCGCGCCAACAAGACGCCCATCGACTGGTCGAGCTATGTGCCGCCGGTGCCGAAGTTCATCGGGCGCCGCCTGTTCAAGAATTTCGACCTGACCGAGCTCGCGAAGTACATCGACTGGGGGCCGTTCTTCCAGACCTGGGACCTGGCCGGGCCCTTCCCCGCGATTCTCAAGGACGAGGTCGTCGGCACCGAGGCCGTGCGCGTCTATGCCGACGGCCAGCGCATGCTCAAGCGCCTGATCGAAGGGCGCTGGCTCAGCGCCGGCGGCGTGGTCGGCTTCTGGCCCGCCAATACCGAGAACGACGACGACATCGTGCTCTACACCGATGAGTCGCGCACCGAGGCCGCGCTCACCTGGTACGGCATGCGCCAGCAGACCGAGAAGCAGGCGATCGAGGGCGTCATGCGCCCGAGCCGCTGCCTGGCCGACTTCGTCGCACCGCGCGAGAGCGGCCTGAAGGACTACGTCGGCATGTTCGCCGTCACCGCGGGCCTCGGCGTCGAGAAGAAGGAGAAGTACTTCGTCGACGACCTCGACGACTACTCGGCCATCATGCTCAAGGCGCTGGCCGACCGGCTGGCCGAGGCTTTTGCCGAGGCGCTGCACCACCGCGTGCGCACCGACCTCTGGGGCTACGTGCCCGACGAAGGCTTGAGCAACGAAGACATGATCGGCGAGAAGTACCGCGGCATCCGCCCCGCGCCCGGCTACCCCGCCTGTCCGGACCACAGCGTGAAGCGCCCGATGTTCGACCTTCTGAACTGCGCGGACATTGGCATGACCCTGACGGAAAGCCTCGCTATGATGCCCGCCGCCAGTGTCAGCGGCTTCTACCTGAGCCATCCCGAGGCGACCTACTTCAACGTCGGAAAGATCGGGCACGACCAGTTGCAGGATCAGGCAGCGCGGCGCCGCACGAGCGAAGCGGATCTCGAGCGGCTGCTGGCGCCCAACCTGTGATGCTGCCAGCCAGCGCGCGAAGCGCCGGCACCGGGGAGTTCTTATTCGGAATCTGATGTTTGCTGCCGCGCATTACGCGGCGCTGGCGATCTTCGTCGCCGGCTGCTGGGGCTACGGACGGGCGCTGCTTTCGCGCATCGCTGCGCCGGTGCGCCGCGACGTCTGGCTCGAGACCGCGATGGCCACGACGCTCGGCATCGGTGTCTTCATCTGCGCCTTTCAATGGCTGGCCGCGCTCGGCCAGTTCGGGCTCGCGGGCGTGCTGGCGCTGGTCGGGCTCGGCGTGGCGGCGGCCTGTGTGCAGCTGCCCGCGTGGCTGCGCGAAGTGCGCGCGGTCGACGCCGGCCCGCCGCTGTCGTGGATCGAGAAGGGCGCCCTGCTTGCATTGGCGCTGGTCGCCTTGCCCGCGCTGGTGGCGCCGCTCGCGCCGCCCGCAGCCTTCGACGAGCTGATGTACCACCTGCCCTATGCGCGCCTCGTGGCGCAGAGCGGCTCGCTCGGCATCCACGACTGGCTGCGCTATCCCTGGTTCCCGTACAACTACAACCTGCTCTATGCCGCCGCGCTGCTGGTCGGCGACGACGTGCTGCCGCACTTCATGAACGGCCTTGCGGGCGCGCTGTCGGTGTGGATGATCTACCGCCTCGGCCTGCAGCACGTGAACCGCGTGGTCGCCTGCGCTGGCGCCGCCATCTGGCTGGGCATGGGCGACTATTCGAACGCGCTGATCGACATGGGCGTCGCGCTCTTCGTGCTGGCGGCCTGCGTGGCACTTTGGTGGTGGCGCGAATCGCCGCCGGCGCAGGGCACGCGCTGGCTGGCGCTGGCGGCCTTCTGCCTCGGCGCGGCAGCCGGCTCTAAGTACCAGGCGCTGGTCTTCCTGCCGCTGGTGGCGGTGTTCGTGGTCTGGCACGAGCGGCGGCTGAAGGTCTGGGCGCTCATGCTGGCGTGCTTTCTGGTGCCCTGCGTCTACTGGTACGCGCGCAACGCCATCCTGACCGGCGACCCCTTCAATCCCATCGGCGCGACGGTGTTCGGCTTCAGCAACTGGACCGCGGCCGACTACCGGCAGCAGGTCGACGACGTGCGCGTGCATGCGTCGCTGCCCAGCTTCCTGATCTGGCCGGTGCTGCTGGCGCCCTTCGGCGGCGCCTGGAAGCGCTCGGGCGCGGTGCGCGCCGCGATCGTGTTCTGCGCCTACTCGCTCTTCGTCTGGCTGCTGACCTCGCGCTATCCGCGCTACCTGACCGCGTCATTCCCGCTGCTGGCGCTCGTGGCGGCCCTGGGTTGGCAGGTGCTGGTGGGCTGGCTGGCGGCCGGCTTCGCGCGGCTGCTGCCCGCGCGTGCGCAGTCCGCCAGGGCCGGAAGCTGGGCGCTCGGCGTGCTGATCGTCGTGCTGGCCGCGGCCTCTTTTCAACAGACCGCGCGCAAGCTGGCGATGGTCTCGACGACGCCGGAAAAGCGCGAAGCCTTCCTGCGCCAGAACGTGCCCGGCTATGCCGTGATGAACTACCTGCGCGAACATGCCACCGGCCGCGTCTACCAGATCGCCCTGAACGAAGCGATCTACTACGGGCCGAACCCGGTCTGGGGCGATGCGCTCGGCCCCTGGCGCTGGGCGGACTTCATCCTGCTGCCGCCGGCCGAGATGGCGCGCAAGCTCGCCAGGCTGGGCTTCGAAGCCATCGCGATTCCCACGGCGCTGGCGCCGCGCCTCGCCACCCAGCCCGGCTTCGACGACCATTTCGCCTTGATGTACGAGCAAGATGGGGCCAAGGCCTATCGCATCCTGCCCACCGCGCCATGACCGAACACCCCGAACAAGAACCACAGCGCCCTGCGCTGCGCATCGCCGCCGTGATCCCGTGCTTCAACGAAGCATTGGCCATCGCGCAGGTGGTGGACGAATTCCACGCGGCCGTGCCCGAGGCCGCGATCCACGTGTTCGACAACAACTCGACCGACGACACCGCGGCCGTCGCCCGCGCCGCCGGCGCGCAGGTCACGCACGTGGCGCTGCGCGGCAAGGGCAACGTGGCGCGGCGCATGTTCGCCGACGTCGAGGCCGACATCTACGTGATGGTCGACGGCGACGCCACCTACGACCTCGGCGAGCTGCGCCGCCTGATCGACGCGCTGGTCGAAGGCAACCTCGACATGGTGGTCGGCTCGCGCGTCGACGACGGCCACGACGCCCACACCTACCGCACGGGCCATCGCTTCGGCAACCGCCTCCTGACCGGTGCGGTGGCGGGGCTCTTCGGCGGCCGGCTGACCGACATGCTCTCGGGCCTGCGCGTGTTTTCCAGGCGCTATGCCAAGTCCTTCCCGGCGGTGTCGGAAGGCTTCGAGATCGAGACCGAGCTCACGGTGCATGCGCTGGAACTGCGCATGCCCTTTGCCGAACTGCCGGTGCGCTACCGCTCGCGCCCCGAAGGCTCGCACAGCAAGCTCTCGACCTACCGCGACGGCTGGCGCATCCTGAAGACCATCTGGAAGCTGTTCGTGAGCGAACGGCCGCTGCTCTTCTTCTCGAGCATCGCGTGGGTGCTGACGGTGGCTTCCATCGCGGCAGCCGTGCCGCTCGCTGTCACCTACCTGCAGACGGGCCTGGTGCCGCGGCTGCCCACCGCGGTGCTGCTGACCGGCACCATGCTGGCCGCGATGCTGGCCTTCGTCTGCGGCATCGTGCTGCATACGGTGACCATCGGCCGTCAAGAGGCGAAACGGCTGCGCTATCTGGCGATCCCGGGCGTGCGCCACCGCGGCCCGCCATGAAGGCGGGCCGCGAGTTCCTCGCCTTCGCGGCCGTCGGCGTCGCTGGCCTGGTCGTCGATGTCGGCGTGCTGTATCTCGCCGCGCCCGTGCTGGGCTGGTACGTGGCGCGGGTGCTGTCCTTCCTCGCGGCCGCGACGGCGACCTGGGCGCTGAACCGGCGCTACACCTTCAGCGCGCGGCAGTCGGGCGTGTCGATCGGGCGCGAGTACCTCGCCTACCTGCTGACCATGCTGGGCGGCGCGGTCGTCAACTACGGCGTCTATGTGCTGGTGCTTCACGCGTTCAGCGGGGCATGGGTGCCGGCGCTGGGCGTGGCGCTCGGCAGCCTGGCGGGCATGGCGCTCAACTTTCTTTCGGCGCGCCACCTGATCTTCAAGTCGCGGCGCCGTCCTACAGATTTGTAAAGGGGCGTTGCGGTCGCACGTAGCAGAAAGTATTATTGCGGCGCTGCACCATCCGAGGAGGACATCGTGCCGACGTTGCTTGTCATGCGAGGCGCTCGCTACGTGCGCAAGATCCGCGTCCAGGAGGGCGACACCCGAATCGGGCGGTCCGCGAGGAACGAGATTGTCCTGGCCAGCGACAAGGTCAGCAAGCTGCACGCCGTACTCACCTGCCAGGGACCCTTCGCGACCGTCAAGGATGCGCGCAGCACCAATGGCACCTGCGTGAATGGCGAGTGGGTCGACTCCATACCGGTGCTGGACGGGGACAGGTTGAAGCTGGCCGACGTCGAGCTCCTCTACTGCCAGAAGGACGATCCGACGGCGGAGATTGCAGACGTCTGGAGGGCGGAGGTCGAAGACGAGGCGGCGACGAGCCTGGCCGGACTGGTCGTCACCGAATCGGCGCCCGCCGCCGTTGCGAGAAAAAGCGCTCCCTCGTCCGCCTACCGGGCGCAGTCCGTCGGGGAGGGCGTCGCCTTCTCCCTCCTGCTGCGCGGCCGGGAAGTGTCGGCGCTCATCACCTACGACGCCCTGGCGACGCATTTCGGCGCCTACGCCTACGGGGAAGACGGCTGCAGCCGCGCGGTCGATGCCTACGAGACGAATCTGCTGGCCATCAATGTCGCCGCGACCTACCGGTACGAAGCGCTTCGGCAGGAGCCGGTCGTCTTGCGTTCTCGGGACTTCTAGGGGTCAGTGCGCGGCCGAAGCGACCACCGGGATCTCGGTCGCCGGCGGCGTGTTGCGGCTGCGGCCGCAGCGCACGATGCCGTCGATCATCACCATGCCGACGCCCGGGATGTCGCCGAGCTGCACGCTTTCGAGCAGCGTCTTGCCGGCGGTGTGCTGCGCGCGGTCCATGAACACGAAATCGGCGTCGCGCCCGACCTCGATCAACCCGCAGTTGAGCTTTCGGATGCGCGCGGTGTTGCCGGTCGCGAAACAGAACACCAATTCGGCCGGGATGTTCGCGATCGAGGACAGCATCGCCACCATGCGCAGGATGCCCAGCGGCTGCACGCCCGAGCCGGCCGGCCCGTCGGTGCCGAGGATCACGCGGTGCGGGCACTTCAGGTCCAGCGCCGCTCTGGCCGCCGCGATGGCCACGCGCTCGTTGCCGTTGTGCACGATCTCGATCGCACGTGAGGACTTCTCGCACAGCTCGCACACATGCGCCTCGGGCAGCGAGGTGTGGCCGCCGTTGATGTGGCCGATGACGTCGGCATCGGCTTCGAGCACCACGTCCTTGTCGATCAGGCCCGAGCCGGGAATCGACGGCCCGCCTGTGTGGATGGTGCTCTGGATGCCGTACTTGCGCGCCCAGGCCACCATCTCCTTGGCCTCGTAGCCGGCCTTCACCGAGCCCAGGCCCACCTCGCCGAGCAGGCCCACGCCGGCCTCGGCCATTTCCTTGAAGTCGCTCTCGACCATGCCCTTCTCGAGCACCGGCGCGCCGGCCAGCACCTTGACCCCGCCGGGACGGAAGTTGTCGAAGGCGCGCTGCGCGGTGATGGCCAGGGCCTTCACGCCCACGATGTCCTTGGGCCGGCCCGGCAGGTGCACCTCGCCGGCCGAGATCATGGTGGTGACGCCGCCGTTCATCGTCGATTCGATCCAGCCGAGCTGGCTCTGGCGCGGCGTCCAGTCGCCGAACACCGGGTGCACGTGGCTGTCGATCAGGCCGGGTGCGACGCAGGTCTTCTTGACGTCGATCACGGTCTGCGCGCCTTCGGTGTCGCAGTCCTTCTCCTTGCCAAGCGCGACGATCAGCCCGTCGTTCACGACGATCGTGTCGGCGTCCAGGATGGGCTTGTCGATGTCGCCCGAGAGCAGCAGACCTATGTTCCGGATGACGACCTTGCCCGACTTTGCGCCGGTTGCGACTTCTGCCATTTCTTGACCTCTTCGTGGGGTGGGGTGGTTTCTTCTTCGGAAGCGCCCGCGTCGACCGTGCGCAACACGGTTTCGATCACGAAGTCTTCCCAGTGCGCGACCGCTTCCGGGGTTTCCAGCGGCTCGCCGAGGAAAGCGGTCAGCGTGTGGCGGTTCGAGGTGTAGAAATAGCCGGTCGACGCGATCAGCAGATAGAGATCGCGCGCCGCCACGTCGTTGCGGAACAGGCCCTGCTCGACGCCGCTCTCCAGCAGCTTCTGGATGATCGCGATGGCGCGCGACGAATACTCGCGCGCGCGCAGCGACTTCGCGACGTGCCGGCCCTTGTGCAGGTTCTCGGTGTTGAGCAGCGTCACGAACTCGGGATTCTTGCGGTAGTAGCCGAGCACGAAGCGGATCACCGCCGTCAGCGCCTCGACCGGCCGCGAGGCGTCGAGGTCGATCGCGGCCTCGGCGTCGTCCATGCGGCGGTAGATGCCTTCGAGCACCGCAATGAAGAGGCCTTCCTTGCTGCCGAAGTAGTAATAGATCATGCGGTCGTACGACTTGGCGGCCTTCGAGATCTTCTCGACGCTGCCGCCGTCGTAGCCGTACTTCGCAAACACTTTGGTGGCCGCGCGCAGGATGCTGTCGCGCGTGGCCTGCGCGGCGGCCTCGCGCACGCCGGTGCGGCGCGTAGCCGGCTTGGGCATGCGGGCGGTGGCCAATCTACTTCTCGGCGAAGGCGCGTTCGACGACGAAGTCGCCCGGCGTGGAGGTATTGCCTTCCTTGAAGCCGCGCGCTTCCAGGATGTGCTTCAAGTCGACCAGCAGGCCCGGGCTGCCGCACAGCATCACCCTGTCTTCCGCGGCATTGAGCGGCGGCAGGCCCAGGTCGTCGGTCAGCTTGTCGGTCTCGATCAGCTCGGTGATCCGGCCCATGTTGCGGAACTCCTCGCGCGTCACGGTCGGGTAGTAGAGCAGCTGCTTCTCGATCATCTCGCCCAGGAACTCGTGCTTGGGCAGGTGGTCGGTCACGAGGTCGTGGTAGGCCAGCTCGTCGATCTGGCGTACGCCGTGCACCAGGACGACCTTCTCGAACTTCTCGTAGGTGTCCGGGTCGCGGATGATGCTCATGAACGGTGCAAGGCCGGTGCCGGTGCCGAACAGATAAAGGCGCTTGCCCGGCAGGGTGTAGTCGATCAGCAGCGTGCCGGTGGGCTTGCGCCCCACGATGATGCTGTCGCCCACCTGGATGTGCTGCAGCTTCGAGGTGAGCGGGCCTTCCTCGACCTTGATGCTGAGGAATTCCAGGTGCTCTTCGTAATTCGGGCTCACGATGCTGTAGGCGCGCAACAAGGGCTTGTTGTTGACCTTGAGGCCGATCATCGTGAAGTGGCCGTTGGAGAAGCGCAGGGCCGGGTCGCGCGTCGTGGTGAAGGTGAACAGCCGGTCGGTCCAGTGGTGGACGCTCAACACGCGTTCTTCGCTGAATGCACTCATAGGGATCAGGACGGGTTATGAATGAAAAGAAGAGTCACCGATTGTCGGCGACTCGCGAAAACACCATTGCAAGCCTCGGTTCTGTTTGCTACATTGGCCTTCAATGTAGTGATTGCAACATGAAAGTGTAGGGAATGCTACACAAACCGCGAGTTCAATACAAGCGCTTCCCGGCACAGTTGTTGCAGACCCGATAGGCCCGATTTCAAAGAGCAGCCCCCGATGACCGAACACACCAAGACAGACGGATTGCCCGGCATGGACATGCCGGTGATGCCCGAGGCCGGCAGCCGCTCGCCGCTGCGCAACGACCGCATGAGCACCAGCAAGGTCGAGTGCAACGCCTGCCCGGTGCTGTGCCAGATCTCCGACGGCCGCACCGGCGCCTGCGACCGCTATGCCAACCGCGAGGGCGTGCTGGTGCGCGTCGATCCGGTGCTGCTGCTGCGCCGCGAACTGGCGAGCGAGTCGCCTGCGCTGGTGCCCTTCGCCCGGCCCGCAGCAGATGAAGCGCCCGCCGAAGCGGATCCAGACTGGAAAGGCGATCTCCTGCACGCCGACGAGGTCTTTGTCACCGGCGTGGGTTCCTCCACGACCTACCCCGACTACAAGCCCGCGCCCTTCATCGTGGCCTCCAAGGCCCAGGGCGTCGACATGGTCACGGTCGTGACCGAGGGCATCTTCAGCTACTGCAGCTTCAAGGTGAAGATCGACACCGACCGCTTCCTCGGCGCCGAGCAGGCCAATGTGCGCTACCGCGGCGAGGTGGTGGGCCATGTCACCACGGCCGAGTACGGCTCGCAGATGCTCTCGCTCGGCGGAGTGCACCACCTCACCGGCGGCAGCAAGAAGGAAGGCCGCATGACGGCCGAGCTGATGCAGTTGCTGGGCAACAAGAAGGCGGTGGAATGCATCATCGACGGCGGCGCCAGCATGGTGATCCAGGCCGGGCGCGCGCCCATCGTCAACGGCGTGGAAGAAAAGCGCATGCGCGTCGGCTGCGGCTCGGCGGCCGTCGGCATCTTCGCGCGCCAGCTCTTCAGCCAGGCCGACGAGGTGGTGGTGGTCGACGACCACATCACCGGCGTGCTCACCGAGCACCAGGCCGGGCGCTGCCTCGACATGGCGCCTTCGGGCATCCAGATGCGCGGGCGCAAATCGACGCCCGGGCGCTACTTCCAGGTGGCGAACCCCGGCAACGGCTGGGGCGGCACCGACATCGACGATCCGCTGTCGATCATCGAGGGCTGGGAAGAGGGCGTGGCCAAGCCGGGCCTGCGCTTGCTGATGACTTCCACCACCGGCGAGCATGCGCAGTGGTACGTGCTCGACGATCAGCTTCAACCGGTCGAGCAGGAGATGCCGGCCGAGGTGCGCCGCATCGTCGAGCGCATCGGCGAGAACTGCGAGCCCTCGCTGTGCAGCGTGCTCTTCCTCGGCGGCGCCGGCGGCAGTTTGCGCGCGGGCGTGACCGAAAACCCGGTGCTGCTCACGCGCGCCATCAAGCGCGCGCTGGTCAACGTGACTTGCGGCGGCGCGCCGGCCTATGTGTGGCCCGGCGGCGGCATCACCGTGATGGCCGACGTGCTGCGCATGCCCGACAACAGCTTCGGCACCGTGCCCACGCCCGCGATCGTCGCGCCCATCGAGTTCAGCATGCGGCGCGAGGACTACGCGGCGCTCGGCGGCCACATGGAGCATGTGTTCTCGCTCGAGCAGGCGCTGTCGCGCGGCGCCTGGCAGAACGACGGTGCGCCGCTGGCGCGCCAATGGCTTCGCATGGACGATGCGAATCCCTGGCCCTTGGGCCAACCGCCGATGCTCGGCTGAACGGACTTCATTCCCATGACGGCCCAACGCACCGCGCTCGACGGCGGCCGCTGGCATTTGAACCACGGCCCGATCGACATCGTGGCCGAGGCGCACGGTGACGCGGTGGAAGTCGCCGTCGCGCACGAACTCGCGTGGCGGCGCTTCGGCACCGTGCTCGACGAGCTGGTGGCCGAGCTGCCGCTGCTGCGCCAGCCCGTGAGCGCCGACTGCGCGCTGCAAGGCCGCATCGCCCGGCGCATGTGGAACGCCTGCGCTCCGTTCGGGGCCGGCTTCATCACGCCGATGGCCGCCGTGGCCGGTTCCGTGGCGCAGGAACTCATCGCCTGCTACGAGCGCCAGGGCATCGAGCGCGCATGGATCAACAACGGCGGCGACATCGCACTGCATCTCGCTGCGGGCCATTCGGTGCGTGTCGGCCTGTTCGCCGATCTCGCGCGCTTCGACCTGCGCGACAACGGCCCGCTCGCGACCGATGGCCAGTTCGAGATCGGCGCCGGCATGCCGGTGCGCGGGGTTGCCACCAGCGGCTGGCGCGGGCGCAGCTTTTCGCTCGGCATCGCCGACAGCGTGACCGTGCTCGCAGCCACCGCGGCGGAAGCCGATGCCGCGGCCACGGTGATCGCCAACGCGGTCGATGTCGAAGACCCGCGCATCCATCGCCTGCCGGCCAGCGCCTGCAAGGACGACAGCGATCTCGGTGACATCCCGGTGACCACGGAGGTGGAGACACTGGCACCCGCGCAGGTGCGTCGCGCACTGGATGCGGGCGCAGCCCGCGCAGCCGCCTTGCAGTGCATGGGCCAGGTGTGGTCGGCCGTGCTGGTTTGTCAGGGGCAATGGGCGATGGTCGAGCCCTTAAGCTCGCATGCATCCGGTGTCGCGGCCATCGCGCAGCGGCCGGGCGGCGCTGCAGTTGGTTCAGTATTTGCTTAACGAAAAGCAGGGCTTCTTTTCATGATCGATATACGTCGCGTTTTCACCCATGTCGAGCACATCCACCACGAGTTCGGTCCGCGCGCCGCAACGCCGCTGGTGCGCGGCGCCATCGGCGCGGTGCTGACCAATCCCTTCGCCGGCCGCTACGAGGCCGACATCCTGCCGATGATGACGCTGCTCGATCCGGTCGGCGTCGACATGGCGCACCGGCTGCATGCCGCGATGGATGTGCCGCTCGAACAGATCGCCACCTACGGCAAGGGCGCGATCGTCGGCGCCGCCGGCGAGCTGGAGCATGGCGCGCTGTGGCACGTGCCCGGCGGCTACGCGATGCGCGAGCTGCTCGGTTGGAAGGGCGACCGTGCCGCCTACCGCTCGGGCACGGTCGACGAGAAGAAGACCGGCCAACCGGCCAATGCGCTGTCCATCGTTCCGTCCACCAAGAAGGTGGGTCCGCCCGGCGCGGCGCTCGATGTGCCGCTCACCAACATCAACGCCAGCTACGTGCGCGGGCAGTTCGATGCCATCGAGGTGCGCGTGCCCGGTGCGCCGGCAGCCGACGAGATCGTCTTCATCCTCGCGATGAGCACGGGCTACCGGGTGCATGAACGTGTCGGCGGCCTGCGCGCAGAAAACATCGCCAAGTGGGACGGTCTGCGCTGAAGCACGCGATCCCTGATCCAGAGACAAGAAGGAAAGAGAACCATGACTGCCAACATCCGCAAGCTCGTCGTGCAGGTCGACGAAACCCGCAAGGAAATGGGCCAGACCATCGATCCGCCCACGCGCCGCGCCGTCGCGATCGCGGTGATCGACAACCCCTACGCAGGCCGCTACAGCGAATCGCTGGACGAACTGATCGCCATCGGCGAAGAGCTGGGCGCGCTGCTCGGCCAGAAGGCGGTGCAGGCGCTGGGCATCGAGCCCGGCCAGGCGCAGAGCTACGGCAAGGCCGCGATCGTCGGCGAGGCCGGCGAGCTCGAGCATGCCGCGGCCATCCTGCATCCCAAGCTCGGCGCGCCGTTGCGCGTCGCGGTCGAGAAGGGCGCTGCGCTGGTGCCCTCGGCCAAGAAGCGCGGCACCCTCGGCACCGCGATCGACGTGCCGCTGGGCCACAAGGACGCGGCCTTCGTGCGCAGCCACTTCGACGCCGTCGAGGCGCGCGTGTCGGATGCGCCGCGCGCGAACGAGATCGTCGTCGCGGTGGCGGTCACCGACAGCGGCCGGCCGCTGCCACGCATCGGTGGCCTTCAGGTTTCAGAGATCAAGGGCGAAGACGGCCTGCGCTGATCCATTTCCCATCCTTTCCGTTTCCAACTTTTTGTTCGACCCCAAGGAGCTTTCGATGAACCCCATGCGTCATGTCTTCAGTGCGGCCGCCGTCGCCACGCTCGCCACTGCACTCGTCCCCGCGCATGCGCAGGGCGTGATCAAGATCGGCGAGGTCAACAGCTACAAGGCGCAGCCCGCCTTCCTCGAGCCCTACAAGAAAGGGATGGAACTCGCGGTCGAAGAAATCAACGCCAAGGGCGGCGTCAACGGCAAGAAGATCGAACTCATCACCCGCGACGACAACGCCAATCCCGGCGACGCGGTGCGCGTGGCCGAAGAGCTGATCTCGCGCGAGAAGATCGACGTGCTGACCGGCACCTTCCTGTCCAACACCGGGCTGGCCGTGGCCGACTTTGCGAAGCAGAAAAAATTCTTCTTCCTGGCCGGCGAGCCGCTCACCGACAAGATGACCTGGCAGGGCGGCAACCAGTACACCTTCCGCCTGCGCCCAGGCACCTACATGCAGGCCGCGATGCTGGTGCCGGAAGCGGTCAAGCTCAAGAAGAAGCGCTGGGCGATCGTCTACCCCAACTACGAGTACGGCCAGTCGGCGGTGGCCGCGTTCAAGCAACTGCTGAAGGCGGCGCAACCCGACGTGGAGTTCGTCGCCGAGCAGGCGCCGCCGCTCGGCAAGGTCGATGCGGGCAGCGTGGTGCAGGCGCTGGCCGATGCCAAGCCCGACGCGATCTTCAACGTGCTGTTCGGCGCCGACCTGTCGAAGTTCGTGCGCGAAGGCAACACGCGCGGCCTGTTCAAGGGCCGCGAAGTGGTGAGCGTGCTGACCGGCGAGCCCGAGTACCTCGATCCGCTGAAGGACGAGGCGCCGAACGGCTGGATCGTCACCGGCTATCCCTGGTACGGCATCCAGACGCCGGAGCACAAGGCCTTCTTCCTCGCGTACCACAGCAAGTACAAGGACTATCCGCGCCTCGGCTCGGTGGTGGGCTACACGATGATCAAGTCGGTCGCCGTCGGCGTCGCCAAGGCCAAGAGCACCGAAACGCCGAAGCTGGTCGCCGCCTTCGAGGGCCTGCAGGTGGACACGCCCTTCGGCAAGATCGTCTACCGCTCCGAAGACCACCAGTCGACCATGGGCGCCTTCGTCGGCAAGACGAAGAACGACAACGGCAAGGGCGTGATGGTCGACTACCAGTACTTCGACGGCGCCAAGTTCCAGCCTTCCGCCGCCGATGTGAAGAAGTCGCGCGCTGCCGACTGATTGAACGAGCGCGTCCACCATGAGTTTCTCGGGGTTCATTGTTCAACTGCTCAACGGCCTGGCCGGTGCGTCGTCGCTGTTTCTGGTGGCGGCCGGCCTGTCGCTGATCTTCGGCGTCACGCGGATCGTGAACTTCGCGCACGGCTCGTTCTTCATGGTGGGCATCTACGTCGCCTACACGCTGGTCGAGCGGCTGGGCACGGGGCTCGGCTTCTGGCCGGCGCTCGTGATGGCCGCGCTCGCGGTCGGCGTGCTCGGTGCGCTGATCGAGGTGGTGCTGCTGCGCCGCATCTACAAGGCGCCCGAACTGTTCCAGCTGCTCGCGACCTTCGCGCTGGTGCTGGTGATCAAGGACGCGGTGTTGTGGCTCTGGGGCCCCGACGAGCTGCTGGGCCCGCGTGCGCCGGGCCTCTCGGGCTCGGTGATGATCCTTGGGCGCCAGTTTCCTTCCTACGATCTGTTCCTGATCGTCGTCGGTCCTCTGGTGCTCGGCCTGGTGTGGATGCTGCTCACGCGCACGCGCTTCGGCACGCTGGTGCGCGCCGCCACGCAGGACCGCGAGATGGTCAGCGCACTCGGCGTCAACCAGGCCTGGCTCTTTACCGCCGTGTTCGCGCTCGGCGCGCTGCTCGCGGGCCTGGGCGGCGCGCTGCAGCTGCCGCGCGAGCCGGCCACGCTAGAGATGGACCTCAACACCATCGGCGCGGCCTTCGTGGTGGTGGTGGTGGGCGGCATGGGCTCGATCCCGGGCGCGTACGCGGCTGCGCTGCTGATCGCCGAGATCAAGGCGATCTGCATCTGGCTCGGCGTGGTCGATATCTTCGGCATCAGCGTCTCCTTTTCCAAGCTCACGCTGGTGGTCGACTTTCTCGTGATGGCCGTGGTGCTGGTGTGGCGTCCCTGGGGCCTGTTCGGCAAGGCGCAGGCACCGAGCCGTTACGTGGGCATGCAGGAGGAGCCGCTGCGCCGTCCGGGCAAGGCCTACCTGATCGCGGCCGCCGTGTTCGGCCTCGTACTCGCGGCCATGCCCTTCATCACGGCCGACTCGCCCTACACGACGGTGCTGATGATCGACCTGCTGATCGCCGCGTTGTTCGCGACCAGCCTGCACTTCATCATGGGGCCGGCCGGCATGCACTCCTTCGGGCATGCGGCGTATTTCGGGCTCGGCGCCTACGGTGCCGCGCTGCTGGTGCGCACCAGCGGCATGCCGATGGAGCTGGCGCTCATCGTCGCGCCGCTGGTGGCTGCGGCCGGCGCCTTCGTCTACGGCTGGTTCGCGGTGCGCCTGTCGGGCGTCTACCTCGCGATGCTCACGCTCGCCTTCGCACAGATCACCTGGGCCGTCACCTACCAGTGGGACAGCTTCACCGGCGGCAGCAACGGGCTCACCGGCGTCTGGCCGGCCGCGTGGCTGGCGGACAAGCGCGTGTACTACTGGCTCACGTTGGCGCTGGTGGCGATCGGCGTGCTGTGGCTGCGCCGCGTGCTGTTCTCGCCCTTCGGCTATGCGCTGCGCGCGGGTCGCGACTCGGCGCTGCGGGCCGATGCGATCGGCATCGACGTCAAGCGCATGCAATGGGCGGCTTTCGTGATCGCAGGCACCGCGGCGGGCCTGGCCGGCGCGCTGTATGCGTTTTCCAAGGGCAGCATCTCGCCGGAATCGTTGAGCGTGGGCAAGTCGGTCGATGGGCTCGTGATGGTGCTGCTGGGCGGCATCCAGACGCTGGCGGGGCCGGTGGTGGGTGCGGTGACCTTTACCTGGCTGCATGACACCGTTGCGCGCAATACGGACTACTGGCGGGCGATGTTGGGCGGGATCATTCTCTTGCTGGTGTTGCTGTTTCCGCAGGGGATCGCGGGGTTCACCAAGCAGCTGTTCGATCGGCGGCGTGGCGGGGAAGCCGGCAAGTTGAAGGAGGCTGAGGCATGAGTGCGGTCTTGCTCATCCCTCTCTTGCTCCCTCACCCTCCGGGGGAGGGTTGGTGTGGGGGCCTTCAGCCTTTGAACATGCGTTGCGCTTGTTCGGTCGCCGGAGCCGGGAATTCGCCCCGGCGGGCGAGTTACTTTCTTTGTCTCGCCAAAGAAGGTAACCAAGGAAAGGCGACCCCACTTCGCGCGACCCGCAGCGAAGCTGCGGGCAACCTGCGGTGCTCGCAGAGGGGAGTGGTTCGGGCCTTCGCTTCGCTCGGCCGGTTGAACAGCCAACAGCCAAACCCAAAAACACAAGTACGCGCCATGGCGCGTACTTGTTCAATCCCCTCTGTGCGTGCCGAGGAGCGCAGCTTCAGGCGGATAAAGGGCCGCGCGTGTTTGAGCGAAGCGAGTTTGCGCGGACCCCGCCTGAAGCGAGCACCGCAGGTTGCCCGCAGCGAAGCGGAGGGACGCGCACAGTGGGGTCGCCTTTTCTTTGCTTACTTTCTTTTGGCGAAGCAAAAGAAAGTGAGTCGCCCGCCGGGGCGAGTCCCGGCTCCAGGCCCTTGCAAAGACCAGCAACAATTCAAAGGCCCAGTGCCCTCACCCCAACCCTCTCCCGGAGGGAGAGGGAGCAAGACCGGAAGAGGGAGTAAGACATCATGAGCCTCCTCAAAGTCAACGAACTCGGAAAGTCCTTCGGCGGCGTCAAGGCCGTCGACGGCATCAGCTTCGAACTGGCCGCGGGCGAACTGCTCGCACTGATCGGCCCCAACGGCGCCGGCAAGTCCACCACCTTCAACATGGTCAACGGGCAACTCAAGGCCGACCGCGGCTCGATCCTGCTCGACGGCCAGGAGCTCGTGGGCCGCAAGCCGCGCGAGATCTGGCGCATGGGCGTGGGTCGCACCTTCCAGATCGCGGAGACCTTCGCCTCGCTCACCGTGGTCGAGAACGTGCAGATGGCGCTGCTCTCGCACGACCGCAAGCTCTTCTCGACCTGGCGCCGCGCGGCCGACCACAAGCGCGAGGAAGCGCTGGCGCTGCTCGACCAGGTCGGCATGAAGAGCCAGGGCGACCGGCCCTGCAGCGTGCTCGCGTACGGCGACGTCAAGCGCGTCGAGCTCGCGATCGCGATGGCCAACAGCCCGAAGCTGCTGCTGATGGACGAGCCCACCGCCGGCATGGCGCCCAAGGAGCGCAACTCATTGATGGCATTGACCAAGCAACTGGTGATCGACCGCGGCATGGCGGTGCTCTTCACCGAGCACAGCATGGACGTGGTGTTCGCCTACGCCGACCGCATGATCGTGCTCGCGCGCGGGCGCCTCATCGCGCAGGGCAAGCCGCTGGAGATCCGCGATCATCCGAAGGTGCAGGAGGTGTACTTCGGCAGCGGCAAGACCTTCGAGAAAATCGCCGAGAAGGCAGCGGCCGTCGCAGCCATGACAGGAGAGGCCGCATGAGTTCTCACGAGCAACTGCTCGAAGCCAAGGCCCTGTGCGCCTGGTACGGCGCCGCGCAGATCCTCTACGACGTCGACCTCGAAGTGCGGCGCGGCGAAGTGGTCGCGCTCATGGGCCGCAACGGCGCCGGCAAGTCGACCACGCTCAAGGCACTGATCGGTATGCTGGCCAAGCGCCGCGGCGCGGTGCGCTTCCTGGGCCACGACATCTCGAAGAGCGAGCCGCACCACGCGGCCAAGCTGGGCCTGGGCTTCGTGCCCGAGGACCGGCGCGTGTTCACCGACCTCACGGTGATGGAAAACCTCGAGGTCGGCAAGCAGCCCGCGCGACGCTGGGCCGACGGCACCGATGCGCCCCTGTGGACGCCCGAGCGCCTGTTCAAGCTCTTCCCCAATCTCGGCGAGATGCCGAACCGACCGGGCGGCCGCATGAGCGGCGGCGAGCAGCAGATGCTGACCGTGGCGCGCACGCTGATGGGCAACCCCTACCTGGTGCTGCTCGACGAGCCTTCCGAAGGCGTGGCGCCGGTGATCGTCGAACAGATGGCCAACATGATCCTCGAGCTCAAGGCGCAGGGCGTGAGCATCCTGCTGTCGGAGCAGAACATGCACTTCGCCGAACTCGTGTCCGACCGCGCCTATGTGCTCGAGAAGGGACAGATCCGCTACCAGGCATCGATGGCCGAACTTGCCGCCAACGACGAGGTGCGGCGGGCCTATCTCAGCGTCTGATCAAAGAAATTCTTTCAACCCGAGGAGCGACACCATGCACGACACGCACCGCAGAACCTTCCTCCAGTCCGCCGCGGCGCTGGGCCTCGCCGGGCTTTCGGCGCCGCTGTTCGCGGCCGCGAAGATCAAGCCCGCGGGCAATGCCGCGCTCATCGTGGTCGACGTGCAGAACTGCTTCGTCGACGGCGGTACGCTGCCGGTCAAGGGCGGTGCGGAGGTGGTGCCGGTGATCAACAAGCTGGCGGGTGCGTTCGAGAACATCGTGGTCACGCAGGACTGGCACACGCCCGGCCACGCCTCTTTCGCGAGCACGCATTCGGGCAAGAAGCCCTTCGAGACCACCAAGCTGAGCTACGGCACGCAGGTGCTGTGGCCCGACCACTGCGTGCAGGGCACCGACGATGCGGCGCTCAACAAGGACCTGAAGCTGCCGACCGCGCAGCTCATCATCCGCAAGGGCTTCCACAAGGACATGGACAGCTACTCGGCCTTCGAGGAAGCCGATCACAAGACCGGCACCGGCCTGGGCGGCTACCTCAAGCAGCGCAAGATCAAGACCGTGTTCGTTACCGGCCTGGCCACCGACTTCTGTGTCGCCTGGACCGCGATGGACGCGCGCAAGGCCGGCTTCGAGGTCTACGTGATCGAGGACGCGACTCGCGCCATCGACCTCAACGGCTCGTTGGCCGCGGCCTGGAAGCAGATGACGGCCAAGGGCGTGAAGCGCATCCAGTCCACCGACATCGAAGTGGCCTGAGCATGGCCCTCGTTTCCCGACGCGCCGCGGCGGCGCGCTGTGCTGTCGCGCTCGCCCTCTTTTCGACCGATGCGCTTTTCTCGGCGCTCGCGCACGCCGCCGAGAATGGCGTCACCGACACCAGCATCCGAATCGGCCAATCGGCCGTCTTCAGCGGCGTGGCGCAGGATTTCGGCAACGACTACCGCGCCGGCATCAAGCTCTACTTCGATCGCGTGAACAAGAGCGGCGGCGTCAACGGCCGCAAGATCGAACTGCTGTCCTACGACGATGCCTACGAACCCCAGCGCACGGCGGTCAACACGGCCAAGCTGATCGACGAGGACAAGGTGTTCGCGCTGATGGGCTTCGTGGCCACCGGCAACCTGGTGGCCGCCATGCCGCTGGTCGACAAGGCCGGCGTGCCGATGTTCGCGCCGCTGGTGGGCACCACCTCGTTTCGTACCAAGCAGAACCGCAACCTTTTCCATGTGCGCGCGGGCTACGACCTGGAGCTGCGCAAGATCATCAGCCACTTGTCGACCATCGGCATCAGCAACATCGCCGTGGTGTTCCAGGACAGCGCCTTCGGCAAGTCGAACCTCGCGACCTGCGAGCAGCTCGCGGGCGAGTACAAGGTCAAGGTGGTGCAGGCGCTGCCGATGGCCATCGCCGCCACGGACGCCAAGGAGATCGGCGAGAGCCTGGCCAAGGCGAAGCCCGGCGCGGTGGTGATGATCATGGCCGGGCGCATGAGCGAGGTCTTCATCCGCGACTACCGTGCCGGCGGTGCGGGCGCGCCGCTCTACACGCTCTCCGTCGGCATCACCGACGCAGCCGGTTCGGCGCAGCGCCTGGGCGGCAAGCTCGAAGGGCTGGTCACCGCCAGCATCGTGCCGCCGCCGCAGTCGGTGCGCGTGCCGATCGTGGCCGACTACCGGCGCGACCGCGCCGAGTTCGGCGAGAAGATCGACAGCTACACCGCGCTCGAGGGCTACATCGCCGCGCGCGTGTTCGTCGAAGGGATCAAGCGCGCCGGCCGCAACCTCACGCGCGAGAGCTTCGTCACGGCCCTCGAGAGCCTGGGCGACATGCGCATCGGCGAGTTCCCGGTCGCCTACGGGCCGAAGAACCACAACGGCTCGACCTTCGTCGATCTGGAGATGTACACCCGTGACGGACGCCTCCAGCGCTGAGACTTTCTCGCTGCAGGTCAACGGGTGCGCGCACGCGCTCGCGGTGCCGCGCGCGGCGTCGCTGCTGCATGTGCTGCGCAACGACCTCGGCCTGAACGGCCCCAAGTACGGCTGCGGCCTGGGCCAGTGCGGCGCCTGCACCGTATGGGTCGATGGCGTGGCGGCGCGGGCCTGCGTGATTCCGGCGCACGGCGTGGCAGGGCGCGCCATCACCACGCTCGAAGGCCTCGGCTCGCGCGCGCAATGGCATCCGGTGCAGCAGGGCTTCGAAGACGCCCAGGCTGCGCAATGCGGCTACTGCCTCAACGGGATGGTGATGCAGGCAGCCGCGCTGCTCGCGCGCGAGCCGCATCCGAGCGATGCGCAAATCCGCGATGAGCTCTCGGGCAACTTGTGCCGTTGCGGCACGCACGTCGAGATCATGGCCGCGGTGCGGCGCGCTGTGCAGTTGATGGCCGCAAAGGACGCCGACTCGTGACCCGGCGCGCCGAGCTGCCGCTCACACGCAGGGAATTCCTGGACGCCGAGGGCGTGCTCATCGTCGTGCGCGATACGCCGCCCGCGCCGCCGGCCGCCAACGGCCAGCCGCCAACGGTGTTCGGCAATCCCGCCGAAGGCCCCGAGATCCTGCTCGCGCTGTGGGACGACGGCAGCGTGACCGCGCTCAACGGGCACGTCGATCTCGGCACCGGCATCCGCACCGCGCTCGCGCAGGTGGTGGCCGAAGAGCTCGACGTTCCGCTGGCGCAGATCCACATGGTGCTCGGCGACACCGCGCGCGTGCCGAACCAGGGCGCGACCATCGCCAGCGCCTCGCTGCAGATCCATGCAGCGCCCTTGCGGCTCGCGGCTGCGCAGGCGCGCTCCTGGCTCCTCGCGCAGGCGTCGGAGCGCTTCGGCGTGCAGCCCTCGCTGCTGACGGTGCGCGACGGCCGCATCCAGGCCGGCGAAGACCCCGCGTTCAGCGTCGGCTTCGGCGAGCTGGTGGAAGGCGATCGCCATATGCTGCAGCTCGATGGCGCTGCACGGCTCAAGGATCCCAAGGACTACCGCATCGTCGGCAGCTCGCAGCCGCGCGTGGACATTCCGGCCAAGCTCGCGGGCGAGTTGCTCTTCGTGCACGACATGCGCGCGCCCGGCATGCTGCACGGCCGCGTCGTGCGCCCGCCCTATGCGGGCGCGGACCACGGCGACTACATCGGCAACACGCTCCAATCGGTGGACGAATCGTCGATCGCGCACATCCCCGGCATCCGCGCCGTGGTGTCGATCCGCGACTTCGTCGGCATCGTCGCCGAGCGCGAGGAGCATGCCGAGCAGGCGCTGCGCGATTTGCGCGTGGTCTGGAAGAAATGGCCGGGCCTGCCTTCGCTCGACGACCTCGAAGGCGCGATCCGCGCCAATCCCGCGACGCAGCGCGTGCTGGTCGACGAGGGCGACGTGGACGGCGGGCTCGCCGGCGCCGCGGCGTCGATGCCGCGCACCTACGTCTGGCCGTACCAGATGCATGCATCGATCGGCCCCTCGTGCGCGCTCGCGCACTGGCAGCCCGAAGGCGAGGGGCCGGTGCGGTTGCGCGTGTGGGCCGGCTCGCAGAACCCGCACGTGCTGCGCGCCGACCTGGCGAAGCTGATGGACCTGGACGACGTCGCCGTCGATGTCGTGCGCATGGAAGCCGCCGGCTGCTACGGCCGCAACGGCGCCGACGACGTGGCGGCCGATGCGGCGCTGCTGGCGCGCGCGGCCGGCGCGCCGGTGCGCGTGCAGCTCACGCGCGAGCAGGAGCATGCGTGGGAACCCAAGGGCGCCGCGCAGCTGATGCAGGTGCAGGGCGGGCTCGATGCCGAGGGCGGCGTCGCGGCCTACGACTTCGAGACCTCGTACCCGTCGAACGGCGCGCCCACGCTGGCGCTGCTGCTGACGCGCACCATCGAGCCGGTGGCCCAGGCCTTCGAGATGGGCGACCGCACGGCGCGCCCGCCCTATGCCTACGGCAACCTGCGCGTCAAGGTCAACGACATGGCACCGATCGTGCGCGCCTCTTGGCTGCGCGGCGTGTCGGCGCTGCCCAGTTCCTTTGCGCACGAGTCCTATGTCGATGAACTGGCCACCGCGGCCGGCGTGGACCCGGTCGCGTTTCGCTTGCGTCACCTGCACGATCCACGCGCGGCCGAGCTGGTGCGCGAGACGGCGCAGAAGGCGGGCTGGCGCATGCGCACCGGCCCGCAGGAAAAAGCCGATGGCGGACTCGGTCCGGGCGGTGACGTGCTGTTCGGGCAGGGCTTTGCGTATGCGCGCTACGTGCACTCCAAGTGGCCGGGCTTCGGCGCCGCCTGGTCGGCGTGGGTGGCGGATGTCGAGGTGAATCGCAAGACCGGCGAGGTGCACGTGCGCCGCGTGGTGGTCGGGCACGACGCGGGCCTGATGGTGAACCCGGCCGGCGTCGAGCACCAGATTCACGGCAACGTGATCCAGACCACCAGCCGCGCTTTGAAAGAGCGCGTGCGGTTCGCACCGCAGACGGCGCCCAACCCGGGTGTCGTCGCGAGCCGCGAATGGGGCAGCTACCCGATCATCAATTTTCGCGACGTTCCGGTGATCGAGGTGATGCACATGCAGCGGCCGGGCGAGCCGCCGCTGGGGGCGGGGGAGTCCGCTTCGGTGCCGGGGACGGCGGCGATCGCGAATGCGATCTTCGATGCGACGGGGGTGCGGTTCAGGGCGCCGCCGTTCACGCCGGAGGTCGTGCTGGCCGCGCTGAATCCGTCTTCGCTCCCTCCCCCGCCGGGGGAGGGCTGGGGTGGGGGCATGCGGGCGGTCGATGGTGGCGCTGTCGTGCCCCCATCCCAGCCTTCCCCCAGAGGGGGAAGGAGCAAGACAGCCCTCGCGATCGCCCTCGTCATCGGCGGCATCGGCGTCATCGCCGGCCTGCTCGGCTGGCGTTCCGTCATCGCACCCGTCGCCTTCAGCGCTCCTGCCTACAGCCAATCCACCATCGACCGCGGCCGCACGCTCGCCGCCATCGGCGACTGCGCCGTCTGCCACACCGCGCAAGGCGGCACGCCCAACGCCGGCGGCCGCGCGATGGAAACGCCTTTCGGCACCCTCTACTCGACGAACCTCACGCCCGATGCCGAGACCGGCCTGGGCCGCTGGTCCTTCAGCGCCTTCCAGCGCGCGATGCGCGAAGGCATCTCGCGCGACGGCCATCACCTCTACCCGGCCTTCCCGTACACCGCCTTCGCGAAGACCAGCGACGACGACCTGCAGGCGCTCTATGCCTACTTCATGTCGCTGCCCGCGGTGCGCGCGCCCACGCCCGAGGCCGAACTCCAATTCCCCTTCGGCCTGCGGCCGCTGATGGCCGGCTGGAACGCGCTCTTCCACGATCCCGCGCCGATGCAGCCGGTCATGCAGCAGAGCGCCGAATGGAACCGCGGCGCCTACCTCGTCAACGGGCTCGGCCATTGCGGCGCCTGCCATACGCCGCGCAATGCGCTCGGCGCGGAGCAGGGCGGCGGCGCCTTTCTCTCGGGCGCGATGGTCGACGGCTGGGAGGCGCCGGCGCTCACCGGGTCGACGTCGAAGTCCGCCGTGCCGTGGAACGCCGATGCGCTCTACCGCTACCTGCGCAACGGCCACAGCCCGCGTCACGGCATCGCGGGCGGCCCGATGGCCGAGGTGGTGCGCGAACTGGCCGTAGTGCCGGACGACGACGTCCGTGCGATGGCGACCTATCTCGCGTCGCTCAACCCGGCCGTGAGCGATGCCGACGCCACGCTCCAGGCGCAGCGCGCCATCGCGACCGCGGCCGGCGGCCAGGGCCGACTGCTCGGCCCCGCCCAGCGCATGTTCGACAGTGCCTGCGCCGCCTGCCACCACGACGGCAACGGCCCGACCCTCCTCGGCGTGAACACGCCGCTCGCGCTCAACAGCAACCTCACGAGCGATCGGCCGGACAACCTGCTGCGCACCATCCTCGATGGCGTGCGCGAACCGGCCTCGCGCGAGATCGGATTCATGCCGGCCTTCCGCGAAGCGCTCGACGACGCCCAGATCGCCGAGCTCGCCGGCTACATGCGCGCGCGCTTCGCGCCGCAGGCGCCGGCCTGGCAGGACCTGCCGCAGAGCGTCGCGCGCCTGCGTGCCGCGAGCCAGGCCCACACGGCACGCTGACAGTCCCGTACGATCGGCCCTGCAGAGGCCGGCTCATCGGCCCGTTCCATCTGGAGACTCGCATGCCATCGACCTTGTCGCCCGCCGTCAGCCTGCCCCGCGATGCCGAGCGCGCCACCCTGATCGGCCGCCTCTGGCAGCCCGGCGTGGGCCCGACCCCGGTGGCGGTGCATGAGGGCGGCCTGCACGATCTCACGCGCCTCGCGCCCACCACCAGCCAACTGCTCGAACTCGACGACCCGGTCGGCGCCGTGCGCCAGGGCCTGCGCGACAACATCACGCCGCGCATCGCCGCACTCGAGGCGGCGCTGGCCAACAGCGACGAGACCCAACGCGACCCCGATCAGCCCTGGCTGCTCGCGCCCTGCGACCTGCAGGCGGTGAAGGCCAGCGGCGTGACCTTCGTGGCCAGCCTGCTTGAGCGTGTGATCGAGGAGCAGTCGCGCGGCGATGCGTCCAAGGCCGAAGCCATCCGCGCGGCGCTCGGCGGCGTGCTCGGCGACAACCTCGCCGGCATCGTGCCCGGCTCGCCGCAGGCGGCTCAGGTCAAGGAGGTGCTGATCGCGCAGGGCGCGTGGTCGCAGTACCTCGAAGTCGGCATCGGGCCCGACGCCGAGATCTTCACCAAGGCGCCCGTGCTGTCCGCGGTCGGCACCGGCGCCGACGTGGGCATCCATTCCGGTTCGGTCTGGAACAACCCCGAGCCCGAGGTCGTGCTCGCGGTCGACAGCCGCGGCCGCACGCTGGGCGCGGCCCTGGGCAACGACGTCAACCTGCGCGACTTCGAAGGCCGCAGCGCGCTCCTGCTCGGCAAGGCCAAGGACAACAACGCCTCCTGCGCCATCGGGCCCTTCATCCGCCTCTTCGACGCCCACTTCGGCATCGAGAACGTGCGCCGCATCACGGTCGCGCTGCGCGTGACGGGCCCCGAGGGCTTCGTGCTCGAAGGTTCGAGCTCGCTCGAAATGATCAGCCGCGATCCGCTGGACATCGTGACGCATGCGATCGGCCCGCACCATGCCTACCCCGACGGGCTGGTGCTCTTCCTCGGCACCATGTTCGCGCCGACGCAGGACCGGCACGGCCCGGGCCAGGGCTTCACCCACGTGGTCGGCGACCGCGTGACGATCTCGGCGCCCGAACTCGGCGCGCTCGAGAACCGCGTGGTGTATTCCGACCAGGCGGCGCGCTGGTCCTTCGGCATCGGCGCACTGATGCGCAACCTGGCGGGGCGCGGGCTGCTCTGAGGCTTTCGGCGCGGGTTTGTCCCGAGCCATTGGTGCTTCACGCGGCGCGCGGCGGGATCACAATTTCCGCATGCCAGCCACTTGGCGCGTTCCCGCCGTTGACAGCCAGCAATCGCTCGACCTGCGCGCGGTGTCGATGCTGCTCGAGGCGCCGCGCGACCTCGCGCCGACGCGCGCGATGCTGCACTTCCTCAACGCGCTGCTGCCGGTGGAATACATCAGCCTGGTCTCGCATGTGCAAGAGACGCCGGCGCTGCTGGAAGGGCATGCCTTCGGCAGCGCGGTGCGCAACGTCACCGGCATCTGCTTCGAGCAGTACCGCCGCCACTTCTATGTCTTCGACGACGCTATCCGCATCGCGCAGGGCATGCGCGCGCAGACCGGTGCGAGCGATGAGGTGATGGCGCTGCGCTTCAAGGCCGGTGACATTCCCGATTCGGGTTGGCGCCACCGGATCTACGAGCGCCAGCACCTGTCGGACCGGCTCACGCTGCTCTTCACGCCGGCGCCGCGCACGGCGTTCTCGATCAACCTCTATCGCAGCAATGCCACGGGCTATTTCGGGCCCGAGGAGATCGAGCGCGTGCTCGCAGTCGCGCCGCTGCTGCGCCAGGTGCATCGCAATGCGGCCGGCGGCGGCGCCGGCACGCGGCCGATGGACATGCGCATCGCGCTGGCGCGCGGCCGGCTCGATGCGCATGCGGTGCGCCTGAGTGCACGCGAGCTCGACGTCTGCGCGCGCATCGCCTGCAGCATGACGGCCGACGGCATCGCGGCCGACCTCGACGTCGCACCGTCCACGGTGCTCACGCTGCGCAAGCGTGCCTACCTGAAACTCGGCATCCACGACCGCGCCGAGCTGGTCCGGCTCGCCGCCTGAGGATTTCCGCACTCGTCCCCTGCGCGGGGGACAGCCGTTCTGTCGACACGCATCACCATCGGTTGCAAATCACTCAACCGATGGAGACAAGCGCGTGTTCATCCGCAACTGCTGGTACGTGGTCGCCTGGGACCACGAGATCCCGGCCGATGGCCTCTTCAACCGCACGGTGATCGGCGAACCGCTGCTTCTGTTCCGCCGCGCCGGCGGCACGATCGTCGCGCTCGAAGACCGCTGCTGCCACCGCCTGGCGCCGCTGTCCAAGGGCCGCAAGGAGGGCGACTGCGTGCGCTGCGGCTACCACGGCCTCAAGTTCGATGCCGACGGCGTCTGCGTCGAAGTCCCGGGCCTGGGCAGCGTGCCGCCCAAGGCGCGGGTGCGCAGCTATCCGCTGGCGGTGCAAAACAAGTGGGTCTTCGTCTGGATGGGCGATCCGGCGCTGGCCGACCCGGCGCTGTTGCCCGACAACCAGTCCTGCGACGACGCCGGCTGGCGCAACATCCCCGGCTACCTGCACTACGACACGAACTACCTGCTGATCTGCGACAACCTGCTCGACTTCTCGCACCTGAGCTACGTGCACGAGAAGACGCTGGGCGGCTCCACCGCGATCGCGCAGGCCAGGCCCGCGATCGAGAAAATTCCCCGCGGCCTCAGGGTCAGCCGCAAGGTGAACGACGTGCCGCCACCGGCCTACTGGGCCAGCGCGCGCGACTTCGGCGGCGGCAGGGTCGACCGCTGGTTCGTCTACGACTTCGTGCTGCCCGGCACGCTGCTGATGCATTCGGGCGGCCGTCCGACCGGCGATGCCGAAGACGACATGCGGCGCGCCGTCGAGCTGCACAGCTGCCAGACGCTGACGCCCGAGACCGAGACCACCACGCACTACTTCTTCCAGCAGTCGCACCGCGCCGAGCTCGGCGACGAGAAGTTGACCCGCACCATCTACGACGGACTGATCGTCGCCTTCAACGAGGACCGCGACATGATCACCGCGCAGGCCCGCAACCTCGAACGCAGCCCGGACACACCGATGCTGCCGCATGCTTGGCCGCCTTGCCGCTC